>Ga0182739_1000240_pt1 | contig 89519 bp, 67 predicted proteins | sample eDN5th30CBELigBY_FD_128873 | JGI IMG/M metagenome (GOLD analysis project Ga0182739, IMG submission 128873) | Enriched backyard soil microbial communities from Emeryville, California, USA - eDNA 5th pass 30_C BE-Lig BY (version 2) (version 2) | ecosystem: Environmental > Terrestrial > Soil >...
GCCGGACCGATTCCTCTCGGCGATGAGGCACGGCGCGTTGCGCGCCGGCCCGAACGTCTCAACGGATAGCCGATCCGATGCCTTGACGATGACGCCGGGGTGACCCCCTGTGGGCTTCCCTGCAGCGTGGACCGACCTTAACCGACAAACGGCGGACGGGAAAGCACTGCGGCGCGATGCATCGTCACGCGCGGTGATGGCACGCGGCGCATCCCCGTTTCGCCCGCTGCGGCGCACAGGCCGGTTTCTTTTGGACACGGAACGTCGATCGGAGGAGCTTTGGCGGCGCTTCTGAGAAGCGCTATCCAGTCCACCCATGAAGTGCATCGCACCGGGTTTGGTCGGATCGAGGAAGCGACGCTCGACGCGACCTGCGGCTCACTCGAACCCGCTGCGCAGGATCCGGTCCGGCTGCATCAGCGCATAGGTTCCACCCTGGATCAGCGTGGCGGTGACGGACTGGTTGGCCAGGTTGATCGTGGCCGGGTGCTCCTGCCAGCCGATGCCGGCCTGGCCACAGCCGGCGGTGGCGCGGTAGAAACGGTAGTTGGCGGGATTGACGCCGTGCGGTGGCAGGTGACCGGCGAACGAGTAGTACAGCGTCAGCGCACCGCCGAAGACCGGCGCCGGCAGGCGGGCGTCCTCGCGATGGGCCGGTTGCACCAGGTCGAACGCCAGCCTGAACTCGATGAACGGGGCGGACGGCAGGCAGGTAGGCTGCTCGAGCTTGAGCGGTGCGTAGACATAGCCCGTACCGATCAGGAAGAACGCATCGTCGGGTAGCCGCATGTCGTAGAGGTACATCGGCGGCGTGGTGCCGGTGCTCAGCGGCGTATGGCTGCCGCCGACGGCCTGCGGCCGGTAGCCGAGGTCCATGAACACCGATCGGGTGTCGGCGCCGAAGCGCGTGTCGAAGGCCTCGCGCAGCTGCGCCACGCTGGTCGCCCGGCCGTGGTAGCCCAGGCCCTGCTGGTAGAGCGTGTCGATCCGTTCCATCGCGAAGCGGAAATCGGCGTCGCCGGCGCCGAACTGCCGGCACAGCGCCGGGATCATCGGTGCCATGTAGGTCACCAGCGACTCGCTGCAGGCGCCCTGCGGCAGCGGCACCTCGCCGCTGATGACGTAGGACCAGTAGCGCACGAAGTCCTCGTACGAATAGCGGTGGCGCAGGAAGAACAGGCTGTGCGCGTATTCATGGACGATCAGCGTCTGCGAGCTGGGCAGGCCGGCGGCTTCGGGCGTGAAGTAGTCGATCTCGCCGGCCTGCTGCTTGTCCCAGAGGAACAGGCAGGCGTAGGCGCGCGTCGGCTGGCCCACGGCGTCGCCGTAGGGCCGGTAGGTGGAGGCATAGCCGGCGGCACCCGGCTGGACCGGGCACACCGCGTTGCTCTCGAAGAAGATGTCGACGGGACGCAAGTCCTGCAGCGTGTCGATGCCGGCGAGATCGCGCAGTTGGGCCTTGGCGGCGACGAAGCCGTTGGCGGCGGCCTGCAGGGTCGCCAGCGGAATCGGGCAGGGGGTCTGGCAGGCGAAGCGCCAGCCGGGATGGGCGGGCTCGACATAGATGGTGTAGGCGTGGCCCAGCAGCGTGTCGCTGCCGGCGAGCAGCGTGGCGGTGGCGGGTCCGGCGGCGAACAGCAAGGCCAGCAGCAGCGCGATGCGCCCCGGCAGCGAAACAGGGCGGACAGGGGCGGCGGACAGCGGGAACCGGTTCATGGCGGGTACCTCGAGCGGGGCGGCGGGCGACGCGGCGGGGGCGCCGAAGCGCGTACCTGTCCGGGGATACGGCAAATCCGGCGGCGGGCGGACATGGCGGGCCGCGGCGTCTCCGCTACACCGCCGTATCCGGCTGCTACGATCGGGCCCCGCGCGCGGACGGCCCGCCCAGGCGATCGTATGGAACCGGCTATCCACCCGCTGCCTCGGCGGACCGCACCGACCGGCGATGCCGGCGCGGTCTTCGTCGCGTTCCTGCTGCTGGGCCTGACCGCGTTCGGCGGGCCGATCGCGCACATCGGCTATTTCCGCGAGGCCTTCGTCCGCCGTCGCGGCTGGCTCGACGAGGCCACGTTCGCGCAGCTGCTGGCGGTCTGCCAGTTCCTGCCGGGGCCGGCCAGCAGCCAGCTGGGGCTGGCGATCGGCCTGCTGCGCGCCGGTTGGAAGGGCGCCGTTGCGGCGTTCGCCGGCTTCACGCTGCCTTCGGCGCTGCTGATGTTCGTCCTGGCGCTGCTGGCGCCGCGCTTGGGAGCGGCCGGCGCGGTGCTGGTGCACGGCCTCAAGCTGGTCGCGGTGGCCGTGGTCGCCAGCGGCACGCTCGGCATGGCGCGTCAGCTCACGCCGGATGCGCCGCGGCTCGCCATCGCGGCGCTGGCCGCCGCGCTGGTGCTGTGGCTGCCGGTGCCGTCGATGCAGCTCGTGGTCATCGGCGGCAGCGCGGTGCTGGGCCTGGCGCTGTGCCGGCAGGTCCGGGCGCCGGCCGCGGTGGCGTTTCCGGTCCGCTACGGACTGCGGACCGGCGCCGTGCTGTTCGCCGCCTGCCTGCTCGGCCTGGCGGCGGCGCTGCTGCTGCCGGCGTCGCCGTCGGCCTCGATCGGTGGCCTCTTCGCCGCGTTCTACCGGGCCGGCGCGCTGGTGTTCGGCGGCGGGCACGTGGTGCTGCCGCTGCTGCAGCAGGCCACGGTCGATCCGGGCTGGATCGAGCCGCCGGTGTTCCTGGCCGGCTACGGCGCGGCGCAGGCGGTGCCGGGACCGATGTTCACGCTGGCGGCCTTTCTCGGTGCGGCGGCGCTGCCGGATGCGCCGGCGGCGGGCGCGGCGGCGGCCCTGGCCGGCATCTTCCTGCCGGGCTTCGCGCTGCTGCTGGCCGTGCTGCCGGCCTGGTCGCGCCTGGTGCGGGGCCGCCATGCCGGGCCGGCGATGGCCGGCGTCAACGCGGCGGTGGTCGGGCTGCTCGCCGCCGCGCTGTACGACCCGGTCTGGACCACCGGGGTCGCGGGGCCGGTCGATGCGGCGATCGCGCTGGCCGGTTTCGCGCTGCTGGCGTTCGCCCGGCTGCCGCCGCTGGCCGTCGTCGCCGGCTGCCTGGCCGCGACGGCCCTGGCGACTTGGCTGGCCTGAGCGGCGGCGGACTGAACGGTTTCGGCCTGCGACCGTCCGCTGACGGACACCGGCCTGGGCCCGGAGCGTCCGCTGGCCGGACGTACCTTGCAGGATCAAGGGGTTGGACGGTTTTTCAGGGCTGGCATGGCTCCTGCTGTAGCGAGGGCATGGACATCGCACGCCCCGAACTCAAACTCAAGAAGCGCCGCCGTCAGTTGCTGATCGGTGGCATCGTCGCCGCGCTCGTCACCGCTGCCGGTGTCGGCATCGCCAGCCTCGGCCCCGCCGTCGCCTCGGTCGAGCGCTCCAGCGTCCTGGTCGATACCGTCAAGCGCGGCGAGCTGCTGCGCGAGGTGCGCGGCCCCGGCACCCTGGTACCCAAGGAGATCCGCTGGATCGCCGCGGAGACCTCGGCGCGCGTGGAGCGCATCGTGGTCAAGCCGGGCGCGGCGGTAGAGCCGGACACGGTCATCCTCGAACTCAACAACCCCGAGGTGGACGACCAGCTGCTGGCCGCCAAGTCGGCGGTGACCGCGGCCGAGGCGGACCTGGCCGTGCGCCGCGCGACGCTGCAGTCGACCCTGCTCGACCAGAAGGCGAGCCTGGCCCAGGTGGAGGCCGAGTACGAATCGGCGCGCCTGCTGGCCGAGGCCGAGGCCACGCTGACCGGCAAGGGCATCATCCCCGGCATCCAGTCCAAGCGCAGTGCGCTGTCGGCCGGGCAGCTCAAGACGCGCCTGGGCATCGAGCACGAGCGCATCGAGCAGTTCAGCCAGAACATGCGCGCGCAGATCGCCGCCGACCAGGCCCGCCTGGACCAGCTGGCCGCCACGCGCGACCTGCGCCAGCGCCAGGCCGACGCACTGCAGGTGCGCGCCGGCATCGCCGGCGTGCTGCAGCAGGTGCCGGTGGAGGAGGGCCAGCAGGTCGCCGCCGGCGCCAACCTGGCGCGTGTGGCGCGGCCGGGCGAGCTGATGGCGGAGCTGCGCATCGCCGAGACGCAGGCCAAGGACATCGTGCTGAACCAGCCGGTGCGCGTGGACACCCGCAATGGCATCGTGCCGGGCAAGGTGCTGCGCGTGGACCCGGCCGTGCAGAACGGCACGGTGCAGGTGGACGTGGAGCTGACCGGCGACCTGCCGCCCGGCGCGCGTCCGGACCTGTCGGTGGACGGCACCATCGAGATCGAACGGCTGCCCGACGTGCTCTACGTCGGCCGGCCGGCCTACGGCCAGCCCGATTCGGAAGTGCGCCTGTTCCGCGTCGATCCGGCCAGCGGCATCGCCGCCCGCGTGCCGGTGCGCCTGGGCAAGGCCTCGGTCAACCTGATCGAGGTCCAGCAGGGGCTGGAGGTGGGCGACCGTGTCGTACTGTCCGACACCAGCGCCTACGACCAGCACGACCGTATCCGCCTCAAGTGAAACCCGATCCGCTTCCCTTCACCGCAGTCCCGCCGCGATTCGCGCCGGCCAACAACCCGTGAGCCAAGCCATGACCAACGATCCGCTGATCCGCCTGGAAGGCATCAAGAAGGTCTTCTTCACCGACGAAGTCGAGACGCATGCGCTGTCGGGCGTGCACTTCGACATCGGACGCGGCGAGTACGTGTCGATTTCCGGCCCGTCCGGCTGCGGCAAGTCGACCCTGCTGGCGATCCTGGGCCTGCTCGACACGCCGAGCGAAGGCACCTACACGCTCAACAACCGCCAGGTGGCCGACATCGGCGCCAGCGAGCGCGCGCAGATCCGCAACAAGGAGATCGGCTTCGTGTTCCAGGCGTTCAACCTGATCGGCGACCTGTCGGTGTTCGAGAACGTCGAGCTGCCGCTGACCTACCGCGACGGCGTGTCCAAGGCCGAGCGCCGCGAGCGCGCGATCGCGGCGCTGGAGCGGGTCGGCATGGCCCATCGCGTCAAGCACTACCCGGCGCAGCTTTCCGGCGGCCAGCAGCAGCGTGTCGCCGTGGCGCGTGCGCTGGTGGGCCAGCCGTCGATCCTGCTGGCCGACGAGCCGACCGGCAACCTCGATTCCAAGAACGGCGAGGCGGTCATGGAGCTGCTCGACGAGCTGCACAAGGCCGGCTCCACGATCTGCATGGTCACGCACGATCCGCGCTATGCCGACTTTGCCGACCGCAAGATCTTCATGTTCGACGGCCGCGTGGTCGACGAGGCGACCATGCACCGGCTGCGCCACGAGGAAGACCAGCGCCTGATGCGGCCGGCCCGCGCGGCGGCGGCTGCCGCCGCGACCGGCGGCGGCGCGGCCTGATCGCGGCGCCATCGGCATGAATACGGTGCGCTTCGCGATCCGCCAACTGGCCCGTACGCCCGGCTTCACCGTGGTGGCGGTACTCACGCTCGCGCTCGGCATCGGCGCCTGCGCGGCGATGTTCGGCATCCTCAACGCGGTGCTGTTGAAGCCGCTGCCGGTACAGGCGCCCGATCGCCTGGCCTTCGTCGAAGGTGCCGGCGCCGACAAGGGCTTGTCGGCGCGGACGCTGCAGGTCGAGACGCTGCTGGCCTGGCAGCGGGAAAGCCGGGCGTTCGAGGCGGTCGGCGGCTATTTCGCGTTCTTCGACTACCAGCAGTACACGCTGACCGCAGCGGACGGCCCGCAGCGCGTGCGTGCGGTGCCGGTCACGCAGAACTTCCTCGACGTCCTCGGCGTGCGCCCGCAGCTGGGCCGCAACTTCGTCCAGGCCGAGGCCAACTGGGACACGCCCACCGCGCTGATGAGCGACCGCTACTGGCGCCGCCACTACGACGCCGACCCGGGCGTGGTCGGCCGCACGCTCAGCATCAACGGCAAGCCGACCAAGGTGATCGGCGTGCTGCCGGCCAGCTTCGACTTCGGCTCGGTGTTCGCGCCGGGCAGCGACATCGACCTGCTGACGCCGTTTCCGCTGACCGAGGAAACCCAGAGTTGGGGCAATACGCTGTTCGCGGTCGGCCGCCTGGCACCCGGCGCGACGCCCAGCTCGGCGCAGACCGAGCTGGACACGATCAACGCGCGGCTCAGCGCCGAGCATCCCGACCGCGGCCGCCTCGATGCGGACGTGAAGAGCCTGGAAGCCTACGTGCGCGGTCCGTTCCGCGCCGCGTTCCTGATCCTGTTCGGCGCGGTGGTCTGCCTGTTGCTGATCGCCTGCGCGAACCTGTCGAACCTGCTGCTGACGCGTGCCCAGGCACGTCGCAAGGAGACCGCGGTGCGCGTCGCGCTCGGCGCGCGGCGGCTGCACCTGATCGCCCAGACGCTGACCGAGAGCCTGCTGCTCGCGCTGGGCGGCGGACTGCTCGGCGTCGTTGTCGCGGCGTTCGTCACGAATGCGCTGTCGGGACTGCGCACGTTCTCGATCCCCTTGCTGGACACCGCGCGCGTCGATCTGCCGGCGCTCGCGTTCGCGTTCGCGGCGGCCTGCTTCGCCGGCGCGCTGTGCGGCCTCTGGCCGGCGCTCGCGTTGTGGCGCGGCGAGACGCAGACGGCGCTGCGCGCCGGCGGCGGTGCCGGCGACATGGGGCCGGCCGCGGCGCGCACGCGGCGCGGCCTGGTCGTCGCCCAGGTCGCGCTGGCCTGCCTGTTGCTGACCGGCGCCAGCCTGCTGATCCGCAGTTTCGTCGCGGTGATGAACGTCGAGCTCGGCTTCCGGCCGCAGCAGGCAGTGGCCTGGCGCGTCGACGCGGTGCGCAGCTTCGAGAACGACGCCGAACGCGTGGCCTACTACGAGCGCATGGTCGAGCGCGTGCTGGCCGTGCCGGGCGTCGCCGCGGCCGGCCTGTCCGATACCTTGCCGCTCGGCCGCAACCGCAGCTGGGGCGCCGCGGCCGAGGGCGTCACCTACGCGCGCGGCGCGTATCCGATCGCCTCGCCGCGCCTGGTCGACCGCCGCTACCTGGAGACGCTCGGCGTGCCGCTGCGCGCCGGCCGCTACTTCGACGCACGCGACGGCGCGGACGCCCCGAAGGCGGTCATCGTCAGCGAGACGATGGCGCGCCAGCTCTGGCCGGACCGCGATCCGCTCGGCCAGCGCCTGATGGGCGCACCGGACGGCCAGGCCCACGGCACCGTGATCGGCGTCGTCGGCGACGTGCCGCGCGCGATCGAGGAGGCGCCGACGCCGGAGATGTACTTCGACCTGCGCCAGAACGCCGACTACGGCTCGGTCGAGCTGCTGGTGCGCAGCAGCGGTGCGACCGACGCGCTGGTGCCGGCCGTGCGCGCGGCACTGCGCGAGTTCGATCCGACGCTCGCCAGCGGCGACTACACGACGCTCGAAGCGGTCGTCGGCCATGCCGCGGCACCGCGCCGCCTGACCAGCTCGATGCTCGGCGGCTTCTCGTCGCTGGCGCTGCTGCTGGCGGGCCTGGGTGTCTACGGCGTGATCGCCTATTCGGTCGGCCAGCGCACGCGCGAGATCGCGGTGCGCCTGGCGGTCGGCAGCCGCCGCCGCGGCGTGGTCGGCCTGATCGTCGGCGAGGGCCTGCGCATCGCCGTGCTCGGTGCCGGCATCGGCCTGGTCGCCGCGCTCGCCGGCGCGCGCGTGTTGCAGAGCCTGCTATTCGGCGTGAGCGCGTTCGATCCGATGACCTTCGTGCTGAACGCGGCGGTCGTGCTCGGCGTGGCGGTGCTGGCGGCGCTGATTCCCGCGCTGCGGGCGGCCGCCACCGATCCGGTCGCGGCATTGCGATGAACGGCGATCGTTCCCGGCGCGGGCTCGAGCGGGTGGGACGATGCTCGACGCGGTAATGCGTGATCTTCGCCAGGCGCTGCGCAGCCTGCGCGCGACGCCGGGCTTCGTGCTGATCGCAGTGCTGACGCTCGGTATCGGCATCGGCAGTGTCGGCGCCGTCTACAGCGTGGTCAGCGGTACCCTGCTCAAACCGCTGCCGTACCCGGATGCGGACCGGATCGTGCGCATCCATCGCGAGAACCGCGAGAAGCCGACCTTCGGCGGGCCGGTGTCGCAGCCGCTGCTGGACGCCTGGCGCAGCGGCACGCACGAGGCCTTCGCCGCGTTCGGCGCGTTCGCCGGTGCGACGGCCAACTTTCGCGCTGGCGACGCACCGGCCGAGCGGCTGGTCGCCTACCGGGTGACACCGGACTTCTGGCGCGTGATGGCGCTGGCGCCGCAGGTGGGCCGCTACTTCGGCGAGGCCGAGGAGGCCAGCGGCGAGGCGGTGGTGGTGCTCGGCCACGGCTTCTGGCAGAAGCGCTTCGGCGGCCGTGCCGACATCGTCGGCAGGGAGGTCCTGCTCAACGGCGTGGCGCATCGCGTGGTCGGCGTGACCGCCTCGGCGTTCCGCTATCCCGGCACGGTGGACGTCTACGTGCCGACGCACCTGGTGGCCTCGGCGGCCGACGCCGACAGCAGCTACCTGTCGGTGATCGCGCGACTGGCGCCGGGCGTGACGCTGGCGCAGGCACGTGCGGCGATGGAGGTGGTCGGCGCGCGCCTGCGCGCGGCCGACGTGGGGCGCTACGACGGCCTCGACGCGCGGCTGACCGCCTTGTCGAGCGTGCTGGTCAGCGACGTGCGCCAGCCGCTGCTGGTCCTGCTGGGGGCGGCGGCGCTGGTGCTGCTGATCGCCTGCGTGAACCTGGCCAACCTGCTGCTGGCCCGCGGTGCCGTCCGCCGCCGCGAGCTGGCGGTGCGCGCGGCGCTCGGCGCCGGCAAGGCGCGCCTGCTGCGGCTGGTGCTGGCCGAGACGGTACTGATCGCCGTGGCCGGCAGCGTGCTCGGCCTGCTGGGCGCGGCGGCGGCGGTGCCGCTGCTGCTGGCCGGCGCGCCGGAGCTGATGCCGAGCCACAGCGCGATCGGCGTCGATGCGGGCGTGGTCGCGACCAGTGTCGCGGTGGCCGTGACGACGATGCTGGCGTTCTCGCTGCTGCCGGCACTGCGCGCGGCCGGCGTGGCGCCGGTGGGCGCCCTCAACGAGGAAGGCCGCGACGGCAGCGGCGGACGCGAGCGCAGTCGCCTGCGCGGCCTGCTGGTGGCCGGCGAGATCGCGCTGGCGCTGGTGCTGCTGGCCGGCGCGGGCCTGCTGATCGAAAGCCTGCGCCAGGTCGGCCGCGCCGATACCGGCGTCGTCGCCGACGGCGTGCTGACCGCCACCTTCGTGCTGCCGACCGCGCACGATCCGTTCGCCGGCGACTTCACGGAGAACTACAAGCGCCATTCCGCGCTGCTCGCCACGCGCCTGGACGCGGTGATCGACCGCGTCGCGGCGATGCCCGGCGTCGAGGCGGTGGCATTGAGCGACGCGTTGCCGCTGTCGGGCATGGACAACGTCAGTTCGGCCATGCAGGTGGTCGGCCGGGACGGGCCGTCGGCGGAGGCCGGCGCCAACTGGCGTTTCGTCAACCCCGGTTTCCTGCGCACGCTCGGCATCGGCCTGGTCGCCGGCCGCAACCTGGACCGCAGCGACGCGCGGCCGGGCGAGTTCCCGGCCACGGTCATGGTCAACCAGGCGTTCGCGCGGCGCTTCCTTGCCGAGGGCGACCCGATCGGCCGCCAGCTCACCTTCCTCGGCGGGCCCAAGACCATCGTCGGCGTGGTGGCCGATTCGCGCACGATGGGCTACGAGCACGCGCCGGTGCCGGAGGTGTACATGCACCACGCGCAGGCGATCCAGACCCAGTTCTCGCTCGCGCTCAAGGTGAGCGGCGACCCGATGGCGCAGGCCCAGGCGCTGCGCCGCGCGCTGGCCGAGGTCGATCCGGCGATGCCGGTGTTCGCCGTGCGCACGCTGGCCGAGATGGGCGCCGCGGGCCTGGCGCTGCGCGCGTTCAACCTGCGCCTGATGGTCGCGTTCAGCGCGGTCGCGCTGCTGCTGGCGGCGATCGGCATCTACGGCGTGATCGCCGGATCGGTCGGCCAGCGCCGCCGCGAGATCGGCCTGCGCCAGGCGGTCGGCGCACGCGCGCTCGACATCCATCGCCTGGTGCTGGGCGCGGGCCTGCGCATGATCGTCCCGGGCGTGGTCGCCGGCGTGCTCGGCGCCCTGGCGCTGGGGCGGCTGCTGGCGGCCCAGCTCTACGGCGTCGGCAGCGCCGATCCGGGCGTCCTCGCCGTGGTCGTTGCGGTGCTGGGGCTGGTGGCGCTGGCCGCCTGCCTGATTCCGGCACGGCGCGCCGCGCGCGTCGCGCCGATGGAGGCGCTGCGCCGTGACTGAGCCCAGCGCCCTGACCGAAATGCTTGCGGTGCGCATGCACCGAATCGCCGGGGCGATCGCCCACAAGGACCTGTCATGACCCTGTTCGACGATCTGCGCCAGGCGCTGCGCAGCCTGCTGAGCCGGCCGCTGTTCGCCCTGGTCGCCACCGCCACGCTGGCACTCGGCATCGGCGCCAACACGGCGATCTTCTCGCTCGCCCATCAGTGGCTGCTCGAACCGTTGCGCGTGTCGGCACCCGAGCAGCTGGTCAATCTGTCCTGGGCGCGCGAGCGCTCCGGCTGGACCAGCAGCAACAACGCCGGTTCCGGCGATGCGGTCTTCAGCTATCCGACCTTCCGCGACCTGGAGCGGCGTCAGGAAGGCTTCGGCCGGATCGCCGCGCATCGTCAGATCGGCGTCAATCTCGCGCTCGACGGTGAAACCGCCAGTGCCGGCGGCCTGCTGGTCTCGGGCAGCTACTTCGGCGTGCTCGGCGTGCAACCGGTCCTGGGCCGTCTGCTCGACGAGCGCGACGACGCGGTGCCCGGCGTCGCCGAGTCGGTCGTGCTCGGCTACGGCTACTGGCAGAACCGGCTCGGCGGCAAACCCGACGTGCTCGGCAAGACCCTGCGCGTCAACGGCGTACCGCTGACGATCGTCGGCGTGGCCTCGGCGGGCTTTGACGGCACCACGCTCGGCACCCGGCCGGACGTGTTCGTGCCGATCACCCTGAGCTGGTCGCGCGAGCCGAACACGCTGCCCGAGCACGAGAGCCGCAAGGCCTACTGGGTCTATCTGTTCGCGCGGATGGCGCCGGGGCTTTCGATCGAACAGGCGCAGGAGCGCATCAACGGTCCGTTCCACGCGCTGGTCGAAGAGGTCGAGGCGCCGCTGCAGTCGATGAGCGGCGCCGAACTTGAGCGCTTCCGCGCGTCGCGGCTGACGCTGCAGCCTGGTGCGCGCGGCCAGAGCCTGGTGCCGGAGCAGGCCCGGCTCGGTCTCGGCCTGCTGTTCGGCGTGACGGCACTGGTGCTGCTGATCGCCTGCGTCAACCTGGCCAACCTGATGCTGGCGCGCGGCGCGGCGCGCGGTGCCGAAATGGCCGTGCGCGCGGCGATCGGGGCGAGCCGCGGCCGCCTGTTGTGCCAGCTGCTGGCCGAGGCCGCGCTGATCGCGCTGGCCGGTGCACTGGCCGCGCTGCCGGTCGCGCTGGCGGTGCTCGGGTTGCTGGCGAGGTTGTTCGCCGAACAGATCGGCGTGATCGAGGCGGCCGGGCTGGCACCGGCGGCGGTCGTTTTCGCGTTCGCCGCCGCCGCCGCCACCACCGTGCTGTTCGGCCTGTTCCCGGCGCTGGAACTCGCGCGGACCGCGCCGATCGCGGCGATCCGCGGCCACGGCCCGGCCGGCGCCGGACGGGCTTCCACGCGCCTTCGCGGTCATCTCGCGGTCGCGCAGATCGCCTTGTCGATGGCGCTGCTGGTACTGGCCGGCCTGTTCAGCCAGAGCCTGTCGAATCTCGCCGACGTCGACCTCGGCCTGCGCACCGAGGGCGTGCTGGTGCTGACGGTCGCCCCGCCACGCAACGGCTACGAGGCCGAACGCTCGCGCCAGGTGCTCGCACGCATCGAGGAAACCCTCGCGGGTGTGCCGGGCGTGACCTCGGCCAGCCAGTCGCGGGTGCGTCTGCTGTCCGATGACAATCTCGGCGGCAACGTCAGTGTCGAAGGTTTCCAGGCGGCACCCGGCACCGATACCCAGGTGCTGCGCAACGAAGTCTCGCCGGGCTTCTTCGCGACACTCGGCATTCCCTTGCTGGCCGGCCGTGACTTCACGGCCGGCGACGACGCGGCTGCCGCCAAGGTGGCGGTCGTCAACCGGCGCTTCGCCGAGCGGTTCGGGCTCGGCGACGCGCCGGTCGGCAAGCGCGTCGCGCTCGGCGGCGGCGTGCCGGACGTCGCCATCGTCGGTCTGGTCGAGACGGCCGCGTACGCGGGCGTCAAGGACGAGGCCACGCCGCAACTGTTCATGCCGATCGCGCAACGCCCGGTGGCGCGCGAGACCCATTTCTATGTGCGCACGTCGCTGGCGCCGGAAGCCCTGATGCGGCCGGTCGAGCAGGCCGTGGCGCGGGTCGATCCGAACCTGCCGGTCGACGGTCTGCAGACGCTGCAGGCGCAGCGCGTGGAGAGCATCGCCGAGGACCGCCTGCTCGGTCATCTCTCGGCGGCCTTCGCGCTGCTGGCGACCCTGCTCGCCGCGACCGGCCTGTACGGCCTGCTCGCCTACACGATCGCCCAGCGCACCCGTGAACTGGGCCTGCGCCAGGCACTGGGTGCCGCGCCCGCGCGGCTGCGTGCGATGGTGCTGGCCCAGGTCGGGCGCATGGGCCTGCTCGGCGGTGCGATCGGCCTGCTCGTCGCGCTCGGCGCGGGCCGTGCGGCCGAGTCGCTGCTGTTCGGGCTGAGCGCCAGCGATCCGCGCGTCTACCTGGCCGCGACCGTGTTGATGACGCTGGTGGTGCTGGCCGCCGCCAGCGTGCCGGCCTGGCGCGCCTCGCGCGTCGCGCCGATGGAGGCGCTGCGCCATGACTAGCCGGCTGCCGAAGAACGGCTTTGCCGCCCATTGCCGACGTGCACGGCCGTGCCGCGCCATCGGCGCCGCGGATCGCCCGCGTGCGCCGTCGCCCGGCGAGCGACCCGTCCGGGGATCGCGTGCGCCGGCCGTTTCCCGACAGGCCGCGAGCCTTCGCCGCGCTGCGCGCGCCGCCGCCGATCGCACACAACGTTGTGCCGCCCACCTGCATCTGATGGGCGACGCCCTTTCCACCGGAGACCTGCCGTGACCCTGATCGACGACTTCCGCCACGCGCTGCACGGCCTGCGTGCGCACCCGGGCACGATGGCCTTCGCAGCCGCGACGCTCGCCTGCGGCCTCGGCGCCGCGCTGGCGATCCTCGCGGTCGTCGACGCGGTGCTGCTGCGCGCGCTGCCGTACCCGAACGCCGAGCGCATCGTCGAACTCGCGGAACTGGCCGAGGACGGCCATCCGATGAACCTGGCCAAGCCCAACTACGACGACCTGGTCGCGAGCGTGCCGTCGCTGGCAGCGACCTCGTTCTACCAGTCCGGCCCGGCCGCGGTCGCGACCGGCCGCGAGACCGTCCGCGCGAACGCGGCGTTCGCCGGTGGCGGCTTCTTTGCGATCTTCGGCACCACGCCGCTCAGCGGCCGCAGCTTCGGCGCCGACGAGCGCGAGCCGGTGGCCGTGGTCAGCGAGGCGTTCTGGCGCGGCCGCCTGGGCGCGCGCGAGGACGTCCTCGGCAGCGTGGTCGAGGTGGACGGCACGCGCTACACGGTGGTCGGCGTGATGCCCGAGGCGTTCGCGTTCCCGGAGGGTGCCAGCCTGTGGCTGCCGGTGACGAAGGGCGACTTCGGCAACTCGCGCACGGCGCACAACTGGCGTGCGCTCGGTCTGCTGGCCGCGCCGGACACGCTGGCCGAGGCGCGGCTGAGCGCCAATGCACTGGCGACGCGCCTGCACGGCCAGTTCGGCGACGAGGTCAACCTGCGCGCGTTCTCGCTGACGCCGCTCGGCGAGGCGATCGCCGCGCCGGTGCGCAGCGCGCTGCTGGTGCTCGCCGGCGGCACGCTGTTCCTGCTGCTGATCGCGATCAGCAACGCGGTCAACCTGCTGCTGGCGCTCGGTGCCTCGCGAGCGCGCGAGTTCGCCGTGCGGCGCGCGCTCGGTGCCAGCCGCTGGCGCATCGCGCGCCAGCATTTCCTGGAAGCCTTCCTGGTCGCCGCGGCGGCCGCCATCGCCGGACTGGTGCTGGCAGCGGTGGCGATCGACGTGCTGGTGCACCTGGCCGGCCGTACGCTGCCGCGCGCGGCCGAGATCGGCATTGCGCCGTCGACCGTGGCGGCCGCGGCGATCGGTGCACTGGTGATCGCCGCCCTGCTGACCGCCGCACAGCTGGTCGGCGGCGAGCGCGCGCCGCTGACGGCGCTGCGCGAGGCCGGGCGCGGCACCACCGGCGGCCGCGGCCACCTGCGTGCGCGTACTTCGCTGCTGGTCGCACAGACCGCGCTGACCACGGTGCTGCTGGTCGGCGCCGGCCTGCTCGGGCGCAGCTTCCTCGTGCTGCTGGCGGTCGATCCGGGCTTCGCGCCGGAGGGTGCGGTCTCGGTGCGCCTGTCGTACCCGACCACCGGCGACCCGGCCGAGCTGAGCGCCATGGCGCAGCGCTACGCCTCGCTCGGCGAGGCGCTGGCCGAGCTGCCCGGCGTCGCCACGGTCGGCGGCGTCAACACGCTGCCGCTGACCGGCGGTGGCGCCAACGGCGCGTTCTGGGACGGCACGATGACCAGCTTCACGCAGCCGGTCCCGCCGCAGCTGGGCTATGGCGAATTCCGCGTCGCGAGTGCCGGCTACTTCGAGGCGGCCGGCATCCCGGTGCTCGCCGGCCGCGCGTTCGACGCGCGCGACCGTGCCGACGGCGCGCACGTCGCGGTGATCAGTGCCACGGTCGCGAAGGAGACCTGGCCCGGCCGCGACCCGATCGGCCAGCGCATCCAGGTCGGCAACATGGACGGCGACATGACGCCGGTCACCATCGTCGGCGTGGTCGGCGACGTCCACGAGCGGCGCCTGGAGCGCGCGCCGATGGGCGCGGTCTACGTCAACGTCGCGCAGCGCCCGGCGGCGGCGAGCGAGTTCAGCCTGATCGTGCGCACGACGCTGCCGCTGGCCGCGGTGCTGCCGACGCTGCGCGCGACGGTGGACCGGCTCGCGCCGGACCTGCCGCACAGCCTGCAGCCGCTGGCCGAGCTGCGCGTGCAGGCGATGGCGCAGCGGCGCTTCAACCTGGTCCTGCTCGGCAGCTTCGGCGTGGTGGCGCTGCTGCTCGCCGGTACCGGCCTGTACGGCCTGATGGCCTTCGCGGTCGCGCAGCGGCGGCCCGAGTTCGCGCTGCGCCAGGCGCTGGGCGCATCGAGCGGCGGCATCCTGCGGCTGGTGCTGCGCGGCGGGCTGCTGGTCGCCGCGCTCGGCATCGCGCTCGGCATCGCCGCGGCGGTGGCCGGTTCGCGCGTGGTGGCCAGCCTGATCTACGGCGTGCCGGCGACCGATCCACTGACCCTGGCCGCGGTGGGCATCGGCCTGCTCGCGGTACTGCTGCTGGCCGGCCTGGTGCCGGCGCGGCGCGCCTGCCGCGTGCTGCCGCGCGAGGCGCTGGCATGAGCACGCCGCGATTTCATTCCATGCATTCGAGGAGCCCGTCCCGATGAACCTGATCGACGACCTGCGCATCGCCTGGCGCGCCCTGCGGGCGCAGCCGACATTCTTCGCCGCGGCGGTGCTGACGCTGATGCTCGGCATCGGCGCGGTGACCGCGATCTTCACGGTCTATGACGCCGTGCTGCTCAAGCCGCTGCCGTTCTCTGGCGCCGACCGCATCGTGCGCGTCATGCGGTCGCAGCCGCCGGTGGCCTACAGCCCGGTCTCGCCGCCGATCCTGAGGGAATGGGTCGAGCGCAGCTCGTCGGCGTTCGCGGCGTTCGGCGCCTACGTGCCGCAGACGCTCAACCTGACCGGCGGCGGGGATGCCGAGCGGCTGTCGGGCTACCGCATCACGCCCGGCTACTGGGACGTGTTCGGCCAGCCGATCGCGCTCGGCCGCGCGTTCGGCACGGCCGAGGAGAACGCCAACGAACGCGTCGTCGTGCTCGGCGATGCGGTCTGGCGCGACCGCTTCGGTGCCTCGCCCGACGTGATCGGCCGCGACGTGGACCTCAACGGCGAGCGCTGGCGCGTGATCGGTGTCGCCAAGCCCGGCTTCCGCTATCCGGCCGACGCACAGCTGTGGCTGCCGGCGTTCCTGCCGGCCGACCAGGCCGAGCGCGGCAGCAATTCGTACGCGCCGGTGGCACGGCTGGCCGACGGTGTCAGCCTCGACCAGGCGCGCGACGTCATGGACGGCATCACGTCCTGGCAGGCCGAGACCTTCCCCGAGCCGAGCGCCGGCCTGCGCGCCCAGATCATGCCGCTGCGTGAACTGATCGGCTCGCGGCTGCGCACGCCGCTGGGGGTCCTGCTGGTGGCGGCCGGCTTGGTGCTGCTGATCGCCTGCGCGAACCTGGCCAGCCTGATGCTGGCGCGCGGCCAGGCGCGTGCGCAGGAACTGGCCCTGCGCAGCGCGCTGGGCGCCGGGCGCGGCCGCCTGCTCAGCCAGGTGCTGGCCGAGTCGCTGCTGATCGCCGCGGCCGGTGCCGCGGCCGCCTTGCTGGTGGCGCCGCCGGCGGTGCGTGCGCTGCTGGCGCTGGCGCCCGGTATCGTGCCGGCCTACCACACGCCGGCGGTCGACCTGCGCGTGGTCGTGGTCACCGCGGTGATCGCGCTGTCGACCCTGCTGCTGTTCGGCCTCGTGCCGGCCTGGCGCTCGGCCGCGGCCGATCCGCTGCAGGCGCTGGCCGGCGCTACGCGCAGCCAGACCGGCACGCGCCGGCAGACGCGCGCGCGCGGCGCCCTGGTCGCGGCCGAGATCGCGCTGGCGACGACCCTGCTGGCCGGCGCCGGCCTGCTGATCGACTCGCTGCGCCGGCTCGACGCGGTCGACACCGGCATCGCCGACGCCGCGCAGATCCTCGGTGCCGGCCTGTCGCTGTCGGTGCCGTCGATGCAGCCCGGCGAGGATTTCGCGACCTGGTACCCGAAGGCCAAGGCGGCGGTATCCACGCGCCTGACCGCGATCGACGCGCGGCTGCGCGCGCTGCCGGGCGTGGAGTCGGTGGCGCTGACCAACGTGCTGCCGGTTTCCGGCGAGATCGGCTGGAACGGCGGCTTCGACATCGCCGGCCGCGAGCTGCCGGAGAACCGCCTGGTCCAGTTCCGCTTCGTCAGCACCGACTACTTCTCGACGTTCGGCATTCCGCTGCGCGCCGGCCGCGTGTTCGACGCGGCCGACGGCACGCGGGCGGCGTTCCCGATCGAGGCGATCGTCAACCAGACCTTCGTCGACCGCTACCTCGGCGGCGGCGATGCGCTGGGCCTGACCGTGTCGACCTTCGACGGCAGCGGGAAGACCATCGTCGGCGTCGTCGCCGACGTGCGCCAGGGCGGACCCGACCAGGCCGCCGACGCGGAAATCTACTTCCCGGCGTCGACCGTGCCGGTCGGCGACATCACCGTTGCGATCAAGGGCAGCGGCGACGTGCTGGCGCTGGCCCCGGCGCTGCGCAGCGCCTTGCGCGAGGTCGCACCGGAGGCGCCGCTGTTCGCGGTGCGCACGATGGACGAGGTGACGCGCGAGACGACCCGCCTGCGCCGCTTCAACATGAGCCTGATGAGCGCGTTCGCGGCAGTCGCCGTGCTGCTCGCCTCGATCGGCCTGTACGGCGTGATCGCCTACACGGTCGGCCAGCGCCGCCGCGAGATCGGCGTGCGCCAGTCGCTCGGCGCGACCGCGCTCGACATCCACCGGCTCACGCTCGGCGCCGGCCTGCGCATGATCGTGCCGGGCCTGGTGCTCGGTCTCGCCGGCGCGCTCGCGCTCGGGCGCGTGCTGTCGGCGCAGCTCTACGGCGTTGGCGGCGCCGATCCATTCGTGCTGGTGGCGACGCTCGCGCTGCTCGCGGTGGTGGGCCTGGCCGCCTGCGCGGTGCCGTCGCTGCGCGCCGCGCGCGTCTCGCCGCTGGAGGCCCTGCGCGATGAATGACCGATCCGATCTCCTTTCCCTGCCGTCGAGGCCGACGCCATGAACCTGCCGGGTGACCTGCGTCAGGCCTGGCGCACCTTGTGCGCCAGGCCGGGCTTCTTCGCGACCGCGGTGCTGACGCTGACGCTGGGCATCGGTGCGCTCGGCGCGATCTTCACGGTCTACGACGCGGTGCTGCTCAAGCCGCTGCCGTTCGCCGATGCCGAGCGCCTCGTGCGCGTCACCCGCGAACAGCCGCCGGCGCAGCGCAGCACGATCTCGCTGCAGGCATTCCAGGAATGGCGCGACCGCAGCGGCGCGGCGTTCGACGCGATCGGCGCCTTCAGCGACGACACCCGCAACCTCACGCACGACGGCGAGGCGCAGCGCCTGAACGTCTACCGAGTCACGCCCGGCTTCTGGGACGTGTTCGGGCAGCCGCTGGCGCTCGGCCGCGCCTTCGGCGACGAGGAGGAGAACCGCAGCGAGCGGGTGGTCGTGCTCAGCGACGTGCTCTGGCGCAACCAGTTCGGCGCCGACCCGGCAGTGATCGGCCGCGATGTCGAACTCAACGGCGAATCGTTCCGCGTGATCGGCGTGACCAGCGCGGCGTTCCGCTATCCGTCCGATGCGCAGGTCTGGATCCCGACCTTCCTTCCCGGTGACGCCACGTTCCATCGCGGCATGAACTTCCTGCGCACGGTGGCGCGTCTGCGCCCGGGCGTCTCGGCAGCGCAGGCGCGCGAGATCATGGCGCCCATCACCGACTGGCAGGCCAGGACGTATCCGGACCACCACGCCAACCTGAGCGCCGGCGTCACCGAATTGAAGGCCTTCGTCAGCGGCGGCGTGCGCCAGCCGCTCGGCATGCTGCTGGTCGCCGCGGCGCTGGTGCTTCTGGTGGCCTGCGCCAACCTGGCCAACCTGATGCTGGCGCGCGGCCAGGCACGCGCGCAGGAGCTGGCGCTGCGCAGTGCGCTGGGCGCCGATCGCAGCCGCCTGGTCAGGCAGGTGCTGGCCGAATCGCTGGTGATCGGCGCCATCGGTGCCGCCGCCGGCCTGCTGCTGGCCGGTCCGGCGATCGCGGCACTGACCGCGCTGGCCCCGGACCTGCTGCCGCCGTACAACACGCCGGCGATCGACCTGCGGGTGATCGGCGGCATCGCCGCCGTGGCGCTGGCCACGCTGCTGCTGTTCGGCCTGGCGCCGGCCTGGCGCGCCGCGGCCGCCGACCCGCTGCAGGCACTGGCGGGCGCGACGCGCGGCCAGACCGGCACGCGCGCGCAACTGCGCGGGCGCAGGATCCTGGTGTCCGCGGAGATCGCACTGGCGATGGCCGTGCTGGCCGGTGCCGGCCTGCTGATCGACAGCCTGCGCCAGCTCGAAGCGGTCGATTCGGGCATCGGTTCGCCGCAGGTACTGACCGCGTCGATCTCGATCACGCTGCCGGTGCGCCAGCCGGGCGACGACAACGACGAATGGGCGGCCCGTGCGATCGGCCAACTCAAGGCGCGCCTCGACGCGATCGAGGCACGCCTGCGCGAGCTGCCGGGCGTCGCGTCGGTCGCGATCGCCAACCGCCTGCCGGCCTCCGGCGACTGGGGCTGGAACAGCCGCTTCTCGGTCCCCGGTCGTACGCTCGACGACCAGGCGCTGGCCGAGTACCGCTTCGTCAGCCCCGACTACTTCACCACGTTCGGCATCCCGGTCGAGGCCGGCCGTGCGTTCGACGCCAGCGACGGCACGCGGGCGCTGCTGCCGACCGAGGTGCTGGTCAATCGCGCCTTCGCCACGCGCTACCTCGCCGGCGCCGATCCGCTCAACGAGAGCCTGGTGATCTTCGGCGACCAGCCCAAGCGCATCGTCGGCGTGGTGGCCGACGTGCACCAGGCCGGCCTGGACGCCCCGCCCAATACCGAGGTCTATTTCCCGATCAGCAAGGCGGCGGTGGGCGATCTCGCCGTCGCCATCAAGGTGGACGGCGATGCGCTCGCCTTCGCCGAGCCGCTGCGCCGCGCGCTGCGCGAGGTGGCGCCGGACGTGCCGGTGCACAGCATCCGCACGATGGACCAGGTGACCGGCGCGACGCTGGCGATGCGGCGCTTCAACATGACGCTGATGAGCGTGTTCGCCGGCGTGGCGCTGCTGCTGGCGGCGATCGGCCTGTACGGCGTGATCGCCTACACCGTCGGCCAGCGCCGGCGCGAGATCGGCCTGCGCCAGGCGGTGGGGGCGCGCCGCGCCGACATCCACCGGCTGGTGCTGGGCGATGGCCTGCGCATGATCGTGCCGGGCCTGGCGTTGGGCCTTGTGGGTGCGCTGGCGATCGGCCGGCTGATCGCCGCGCAGCTCTACGGCGTCGGTGCGGCCGACCCGCGCGTGCTCGGTACGGTGGCGGCGGTGCTGGTCACAGTCGCGCTGGCGGCCTGCGCGATACCGATGCGGCGTGCCGCGCGCGTACCGCCGATGGAAGCGCTGCGCGACGGCTAGACGAATGGGCCGCGAGCCCGGGGAGAGAACGATGCGGTGGATGGAATCGATACGTCAGGCGCTGCGCCAACTGGCGGCGGCACCGGGTTTCACGCTGGCGTCGCTGGCGATGCTCGCGCTCGGCATCGGCCTCAGCGTGGCGATGTACTCCACGCTCGACGGCGTGCTGCTGCGCGGCCTGCCGTTCCCCGACGGCGACCGCCTGATCACCGTCAGCGCGCGCCAGCCGGCGCAGCACGTCACCGGCGCCCAGCTGACCGTGGCCGAGGCCGAGCGCGCCGCCGACGGCACGCCGGGCCTGGCCGCACTCGGCTACTACTGGTGGAGCGGTGTGACGCTGTTCGACGGCGAGCACGCGCGCGAGATCACGACGCACATGGTCAGCGACGGCTACTTCGCCGCACTCGGCGTCGAGCCGCTGCTGGGGCGGCGCCTGACTGCCGAGGACGTCCGCGAGAATCGTCCCGTGGCGGTGCTCTCCTACGCCGAGTGGCAACACGGCTTCGGCGGCGATCCGAACGTGCTCGGCCGCAGCCTGGACCTGGTCGACGAGGCACCGCTGGAAGTGGTCGGCGTGATGCCGCCGGCGCTGGCGACCTTCGCCGGCGAGACCGGCCTGTGGCGGCCGCTGGCCACCGCCCAGCTGCCGGCAGACTCGCCGCAACGCGCGCTGCGCATGCTGCTCGTGGTCGGCCGGCTCGCGCCGGGCGTCTCGCTCGCGCAGGCCGAGGCCGCGCTGACCGCGCGCATGGCCGATCCGCTGGTGCGCGGCGGTGATCCCGGCGAGGCCTGGCAGGCCGCCGCGCGGCCGTTCCTCGACGAACTGGTCGGCGATGCGCGCGGCGCGCTGTGGGGCGCGTTCGCGCTGGCGGTGCTGGTGCTGCTGATCGCCGCGCTCAACGTCGCGATCCTGCTCGACGCCCGCCAGGCCGCCCGCCGGCGCGAACAGGCGGTGCGCCAGGCGCTGGGTGCCTCGCGCGCGTCGCTCGGCCGCGCGTTGCTGGTCGAGCTGGCGCTGCTGGCGGGCGCTGGCGTCGTGCTGGGTCTGGGGCTGGCGGCGCTCGGCCTGCACGTGCTGCGCGACCTCGCTGCCGAAAGCGTGCCGCGCGTGGACGGCATCGTCATCGATCGTGGCGTGGCGGCGTTCGCGGTCCTGCTCGGCGTGTCGGTGCCGCTGCTGGCGGCGCTGGCCGGTGCGCTGCGCATCGCCGCCGCGCCGGCCGAGGCGATGCGCGGCGGCACCAAGGGCGTCCTCGGTGGCGGCGGCCGGCGCCGCGCGCTGCCGGTGCTGGCGATGGCACTGTCGACCGCCAGCCTGGTCGCCGCGCTGACACTGGCGGCCGGCCTGTGGCGCTTGCAGCGGGTCGATCCCGGCTTCGCCGCGCGTGGGGTGACGGTGATGCAGTTCTTCCGCGTCGGCAGCGAGGCCTTCGTGCCGTTCACCGAGCGCCTGCTCGAACGCCTGGCGGCGCTGCCGGGCGTCGAGGCGGCGGCGCTGACCAGCGCGCCGCCGCGTTCGGGTATCGGCAGCGCCAGCGTCGACCTCACCGTCGCCGCACGGCCCGACAACGCGCCGGTGCAGGCCGGCCTGCGCCGCGTGTCGCCCGGCTACCGCGCCCTGCTCGACATCCCGCTGGTGGCCGGGCGCGATTTCGACGTCGGCGACCGCCGCGGCACCGAGCCGGTCGCACTGGTCAGCCGCGCCGCGGCGCGGCGCCTGTTCGGCGAGGCGTCCGCGGTCGGCCAGGTGGTCGGTGTGCCGATCCGCGGTGCGCGTGTGGACGTGCGCGTGGTCGGCGTCGTCGAGGACATCCGCAACGACGGCCTGCGCAGCGCGCCGGCGCCGGAGATCCTGGTGCCGTTCGCGCAGCAGCCGGGACCGGCGATGGCGTTTCTCACGCGCGGCGGCGCAGCCGGCACCGAGGCGGCGATGGCCGCGGCGCTCGCCGCGCTCGACCCGCGCCAGGCGATCACGCGCCACTACGCGCTGGCCGTGCCGATCGAGGAGGAACTGGCGCCCGCGCGCTTCTTCGCGCGCACGGTCGGCGCGTTCGCCGCGGCCGCGCTGCTGCTGGCCGTGCTCGGCACCTACGCGGTGGCCGCGCTGCGCCAACGCCGCCGGATCGGCGAGTTCGGCCTGCGCCTGGCGATCGGTGCGCGGCCACGCGACATGGCGGCCGAGGTGCTGCGCGACGGCCTGGGCCTGAGCGCCGTCGGCGTCGCCGCGGGCCTGGCGCTGGCGATCGGCGGGCTGCGCCTGCTCGATCTCTCGGCGGTCGGCGTTGCCGGGACGGTATCACCGGCGGTGCTCGCCGCCGGCATCGCGGCGATGGTGATTGCCGCGTTGACCGCGGTCGGCCTGCCGGCCTGGCGCGCCGCGCGCGTGCCGCCGATGGAAGCGTTGCGTACCGAATGAGCGGCCGCGGTGCCGGTTGCGCCGCGATCGTACCCTCGTCCCTTCCGGAGTCCGCCCCATGCGCCTTCCCGTTCCGCTCCACCTCGTTCCGGATCGCCTGCGCCACGCCGTGCGCGGCCTGGCCGCGCGCCCGCTGTTCGCGTTCGTCGCAATCGCGACGCTGGCGCTCGGCATCGGTGCGAACCTGGCGGTGTTCTCGCTGGTCGAGCGCCTGCTACTGACCCCGCTGGCGGTCGCCGAGCCCGATCGCCTGGTCAACCTGACCGTGCCGGGGCAGACCGACATCCGTGTCAGCTCGACCCTGGCCGGTAACGAGACCGCGCTGTTCAACTACCCGATGTTCCGCGACCTGGAGCGTGCCCAGGACGGCGTCGCCACGCTGGCCGCGCACCGGCCGCAACCGGTCAACCTCGCCTACGCCGGCCACACCGAGCGCGTGCAGGCGCTGCTGGTGTCGGGGCGCTACTTCGACGTGCTCGGCCTCACGCCCGCGCTCGGACGCCTGCTCGGCGCCAGCGACGACGCGGTCGACGGCCAGGCGCAGACGGCCGTGCTCGGCCACGCCTACTGGCGCGACCGCCTCGGTGCCGATCCGGACGTGATCGGCCGCAGCCTGGTCGCCAACGGCCAGGTGCTGCAGATCGTCGGCATCGCGCCACCGGGTTTCGACGGCACGACGGTCGGCCTCGCGCCCCAGGTCTACCTGCCGATCTCGCTGCGCGGGCCCGATGGCGCGGTCTCGATTCCCGACCACGCGCACCGCGAGCTCCACTGGGTGCACGTGTTCGCGCGGCTGGCGCCGGGCATGACCGCCGCACAGGCTGCGCTGAAGCTCGACGGCGCGTACCGTGCCGCGATCGAAGCGTACGAGCCGGTGTCGGCGCTGACCGGCACGGCGGTGGCGCGTCATCTTGCGCTGGCGCCCGGCGCGCGCGGCCAGAGCCTGCAGCCCGATCGCTCGCGGGCCTCGCTGATGCTCGCGCAGGGTGCGGCGTTGCTGGTGCTGCTGATCGCCTGCGTGAACCTGGCCAACCTGCAGCTCGCGCGCGGTAGCGGCCGCACCGGCGAGATGGGCGTGCGCTCGGCGCTCGGCGCGAGCCGGCGCCAGCTGCTCGGCGAGGCGCTGGCCGAGCCGCTGGTGATCGCGCTGGCCGGCGCCGCCGCGGCGCTGCCGATCGGCTTCGCCGGCCGGCATCTGCTCGGCCGGCTGCTGCTGGCGGACCGCTCGGCGACGCTGACCGGGACGGGCATCGACTTCGCTACCGCCGGCGCCGCGCTGGCGATCGCCCTGGTCGCGCTGCTGGGTTTTGCGCTGATCCCGGCGCGCCGTCTCGCCACGGCGGCGCCGGCCCGTGCGCTGGCCGGCCATGCCGGCGGCGTCGGCCGGCGTGGCACCGGCCGCCTGCGCGCGGTGCTGGTCACCGTGCAGATCGGCTTCTCGATGGCGCTGCTGGTGCTGGCCGGCCTGTTCGTGCAGAGCCTGGCGAACATCGCACGTGCCGACCTGGGCATGAATCTCGATGCCCTGGTCGCCTTCACCGTCGAGCCCGAACTCAACGGCTACGACCGCGCGCGCAACGCCGCGCTGTACGACCGCATCGACGCCGCGCTGGCGGCGCTGCCGGGCGTGACCGGCGTCGCGCGTGCGCAGAACCGCCTGCTCGCGAACGGCTACAGCGGCGGCGGCGCGGCCGTCGAGGGGCAGGACGGCGGCGGCTTCTCGACCTACAACCAGGTCGGCCCGGGCTACTTCGACACGCTCGGCATCGCCCAGCTCGCCGGCCGCGGCTTTGCACCGGCCGACAGCGCCGAGGCGCCGCCCGTGGCCATCGTCAACCGCCGCTTCGCCGAGGCGTTCGGCCTGGATCCGGCGGCGACGGTCGGCCGCACGCTGCGGCTGAACGGCCAGCGCCTGGAGATCGTCGGCCTGGTCGCCGATGCCGCCTATGCCAAGGTCAAGGCGCCGCCGCCGCCGCAGATCTACCTGACCGACGCGCAGAGCGAGGCCAGCGGCTCGATGAGCTTCTACGTGCGCACCACGCTCGATCCGGCCGAGCAGCAGGCATCGATCGCCGCGGCGGTGGCGGCGATCGACGCCAACCTGCCGCTGCGCAGCCTGTCGACGCTGCGCGAGCAGGCCCGCGTCAACGTCGCTGCCGACCGCACCATCAGCCTGCTCGCGACGGCGCTGGCGCTGCTGGCGACCCTGCTCGCCGCGGGCGGGCTGTACGGCGTGCTGTCCTACCTGGTCGCCGAGCGCCGCCGCGAGATCGGTCTGCGCCTGGCGCTCGGCGCGACGCCGGCGCGGCTGCGCGGCCTGGTCGCGGGCCAGGTCGGCCGCATGGCGGTGGCCGGTGGGTTGCTCGGCCTCGCCGCGGCACTGGCCGGCGGCCGTCTCGCCGCCGCGAACCTGTACGGGCTGACCGCGCACGATCCGACCGTGCTGGCCGGCGCGGCGCTCGTGCTCGCGATCGTCGTCGCGCTGGCCGCCTGGCTGCCGGCGCGCCGCGCGGCGCATACCGATCCGGTGGAAGCGTTGCGGCACGATTGAGCATCCGCGCCGGACGTCGTCAGCGGCGTCCGGCCGGTTCGGACAGGAGACCGGAAGCGTCAGGCCGACAGTGCCTGCCGCACGTGCAGCCCGTGCGTCGCCAACGGCGCCGGCGATCCCGGCGTGCTTCATGCGGTTCCTGGCCGACGCGACGCTGCTGCGGGCGCGGACCGATCCGTGAATGCGTTGCCTGGCGGCCCGGCTGCGGGTCGGCCTGCCGTCGACGACCGCGGCAGGCGGATCCGCCGGCGTGGCGGCCGATCACCGGGGACGGCCTGTCCGGCCGGTGCCGTGCAAGCGGACAGTCTTGTCCGTTTCTGGACGGGGCCGGCCCGGCGAAGCGCGTCACGGCGGGTCCGGCCGGTTGGCGCGGGATTTGCGTAGCACCTGCCGTAGCGGCCGGCCGGCCGACAAGCCCCACCGAGGACAGGTCATGCGGACGCTGGTGCTGGAACTGAAGCAGGCCTGGCGCGCCATCGTGCTGCGTCCGGGATTCTCGGCGCTGGCCGTCGGTGTCCTCGCGGCGGGCCTGGCCTGCGTGATCTACATGCTGATCGCGATCGGCAGCCTAGTGCTGCGCCCGCTGCCGTTCCCGCATGCCGACCGGCTGCATCACGTCGGGCTGCACGACGGCAACGACAGCGGCGGATCGCTCGAGCCGCTGCGCAGCCAGGACCTGCTGGACCTGCGGCGGCAGCTGGCCGGAACCGCCGAGGTCGCCGGTTTCATGCAGGCGACCGTGAACCTGAGCGACCTGGAGCGGCCCGAGCGGTTCGCCGGCGCGTTCGTGTCCGGCAACCTGTTCCAGGTGCTCGGCGTCGCACCGGCGCTGGGCCGCGACTTCGCCCTGGCCGACGAGCAGGACGGCGCGGCGGTGGTGATGCTCTCCCACGCGGTATGGGTCGCGCGCTACGGGGCCGACCCGGGCATCGTCGGCCGCCAGGTGCGCGTCAACACGCTGCCGGCGACGGTGATCGGCGTGATGCCGCAGGATTTCAGCTACCCCGATCGCGAGACGGTCTGGGTGCCGGCGCGCTTCGCCGGTGCCGGCACCGGTACCGATCAGGAATACCGGGTGGTGGTACGCCGCACGGCCGATGCGTCGACGGCCGCGCTCGATGCCGCGATCGCGGCCTGGTTCGCCGATGCCGCGCGCGCGCAGCCGGCGCACTTCCGGCACCTGGCGGCCGCGGCGCAGCCGCTGGCCTGGCTGGCGGTCAACCCCGGTACCCGCACGGTGATTGGCATCATGCTGGCGTCGGTGCTGCTGGTGTTGCTGGTCGCCTGCGCCAATGCCGCCAACCTGCTGCTGACGCGCACGCTGGGCCGCCGCCAGGAGCTGGCCGTCCGCGTCGCGCTGGGCGCGAGTTCCCGGCGCCTGATGCTGCACCTGATCGCGCAGAGCCTGCTGCTGACACTGGCCGCGGTGGCGATCGCGATTCCGCTGGCGCACCTGGGGGCGGCCTGGACCGAGCGCATGTTCGCCGCCTCGGAGGACGGTCCGCCGCTGTGGATCCATTTCACGTTCGACCCGCAGGTGATCGGCATGACGGCCGCGGTGGCGGTGCTGACGGCGCTGGCGGCCGGCTTGCTGCCGGCGTTGCGTGCGCGCGAGGCCGCGCTGGCCGGCGACCTGCGCGACGGCGCCCGCGGCATCGCCGGCGGACGCTTCGCGCGGATCAGCCGGGTGCTGGTGATCGGCGAGGTGGCGCTGTCGTGCGCGCTGCTGATCGCGGTCGGCACGCTGGCCTACGGCATCGCGGCGCTCGACCGCACCGAACTCGGCATCGATCCGTCCAACATCCTGACCGCGCGCGTGGGCCTGTTCGCCGACGCGCATCCGACCGGCGCCGAGCAGACGCGCGTGATCGAGCGCATCGTCGAGCGGCTGCGCGCCGACCCGGCGGTGATCGACGCCACCGCCGGCACCAACCTGCCGGCCCTCGGCACCCAGCTGCGCGAGGTCCTGCCCGAGCGCGAGACGGCCGGCGACGGACCGCTGCCGCGCACGCTGTACGCGGCAGCGGACGATCGCTACCTTGCGGCCTACGGGCTGCGGTTGCGCGAAGGGCGTTTCTTCGACACGCGCGACGCGGCCGACGGCGTCCCGGTGGCGGTGGTCGATGCGCGCTTCGCCGACCGCATGGCAGCGGGTGGCCCGGTGCTCGGCCAGCGGTTCCGGCTGAACCCGCGCGAGCCGTCGAGTCCGTTGCTGACCGTGATCGGTGTCGTCGAGGGCCTGACGATGAGCCAGCCCGGCACGCCGGTGCATCCGGCGCTGCTGGTGCCGCTGCGCCAGCAGCCGGCGCGCTTCGTCAGCCTGGCGGTGCGCGTGCACGGCGATCCCGCCGCGTTCGCGCCGCGGCTGTCGGACCTGATCCGCGCAGTGGACGCCGACACGCCGGCCTACTGGGTGCGTACCTACGCGCAGACGATCCGCGAGAAGACCTTTACCGAGCGCTTGCTGGCCCAGGTGTTCGGCGCGTTCGGCGCGATCGCGCTGATCCTCGCCGGCGCCGGCCTCTACGGCGTCATGGCCTTCGCGGTGGCCCAGCGCACGCGCGAGATCGGCGTGCGCCGCGCGCTCGGCGCCTCGGCAGGCAGCGTGCTGCGCGACCTCGCCACGCTGACCGGCACGCAGCTGGGCATCGGCCTGGCGCTCGGCCTCGCCCTGGGCATTCCGTTCGCACGGGTGCTGGCCGGCGCGCTCGACAGCATCGAGGGCGGGGGCGTGCTGGTCGTGCTGGCGGTGCTGCTGGTGCTGGGCCTGGCCGCGGCGCTGGCGGTCGCGGTGCCGGCCCGGCGTGCCCTGCGCGTCGATCCGATGGTGGCCTTGCGTCACGACTAGAGCGAGAGCGTGCTATGGACGTTGAGCGGAGTGCGAAGGCCCCTGGCGCGGTGATCCGGCAAGGCGCGGCTCGCCCGGCAGACCGGCCGTCTGGCCCAGGGCTGCAACGCCGCCGGGCGCCGCGCCCGGGGCTTGCCCGAAGGGTTGTGCCGCCACGCCGGTCCGACCGCGTTGCCCACCTTGCCTTGCACGCCACCCAAGGCGGCGACGGGCGCCTTACCGGGACTGCGTGGCGGCACAACGCAGCTCACCTCAACGTCCATGACAGGCTCCAAGGGGAAGACAGCCATGATCCGTGACATCCGATTCGCCCTGCGCACCTTGCTGCGCAGCCCCGTGTACGCCGTCGTCGCGGTGCTGATGCTGGCGGCCGGCATCGGCCTGTCGATCTTCATGTTCGGCAGCCTCAACGCGTTGGCGATCAAGCCGCTGCCGTTCGCGCAGGCCGATCGCCTGGTCGGCTTCGTCTACACCGACAGCCGCGCCACCCAGCGCAACCTGGCGCTGCCGACACTGGACTGGCTGGACCTGCGCGAGCGGCAGCGGACGCTGGCCTCGCTCGAGGCGTATTGGGTCGGCACCGCCAACATCGGCGGCCTGAACGGTCCGCCCGAGCGCCTGTCCGGCGCCTGGCTCAGTGCCGACGCGCTGGCCACGCTCGGCGTGCGGCCGGCGCTCGGCCGCGATTTCGCCGCCGCGGACGCCGCGGCCGGCGCCGAGCCGGTCGCGCTGATCTCCGATCGCGTCTGGGAGCTGCAGTACGACCGCGATCCCGGCGTGCTCGGCCGCAGCCTGCGGGTCAACGGCACGCCGACGCGGATCATCGGGGTGATGCCGCCGGGCTTCGCGTTCCCGTCGGCCGAGCGGATCTGGATGCCGATCGGCACCGACCGCACCGCCGCCGCCGCATCGTACGCGCGCCTGCAGACCTTCGGTCGCCTCGCCGACGGCGTCTCCGTCGCGCAGGCGCAGGCCGACCTCGACGGCGCCGTGACCGCGCTGACCGCCGAGCGCGGCGAGCCGCTGCGCGGCGACCGCGCGAAAGTGCGCCGCTTCTCCGAGCAGTTCATCCCGAGCCAGATCCTCGACGCCACGCAGACGATGTTCATCGCCGTGCTGCTGGTGCTGCTGATCGCCTGCGCCAACGTCGCCAGCCTGGTGGTCGCGCGCTTCGCCGCGCGCACGCGCGAGCTGGCGCTGCGCGCCGCGCTGGGTGCCGGCCGCGGCCGCCTGATCGTGCAAGTGCTGGCCGAGACCTTCGTGATCGCGCTGCTCGCGACCGCGCTCGGCTATGCCGGCGCCGACTTCGCCAGCTGGTTCATGAGCGACGCGATGGTCGCCTCGCCGAGCGGCTCGCAGCTGCCGTACTGGGTCACCTTCGAGGTCGATCCGCGCGACCTGGTGTTCACCGCCGGCATCGCCCTGGTCGCGACCGTGCTCGCCGGCCTGGCGCCGGCGCTGCGCGCCGGCCGCGTCGACGTGCAGACCTGCCTGCGCCAGGGCGGTGCCGGCGCGATCGGCGGCGGCCGTGCCGGCCGCTGGCTGGTCGTCGGCGAGGTCGCGCTGTGCGTGATCCTGCTGGTCTGCGCCGGCGTGGCGATCCGCAGCGCGCTCGAAGCGCAGCGCACGCCGCTGGGCATCCGGACCGACGGCGTGCTGACCGGACGCATCGCGATGTTCGACGCGGACTATCCCGACGAGGCCGCGCGCCTGCGCCTGGTCGAGGCGTTGCAGCCGCGGCTGGCTGCGCTGCCCGGCGTGACCGCGGTCGGTTTCGGCACCACGCTGCCGCTGATGGGCTACGGCCGCGACCGCTACGAGCGCGTCGGCGACGCCTACGCCGAGGACAACCAGCGTCCGCAGGCCTTCGCGGCCGGCGTGACCACCGGCTACTTCGAGACCTTCGGCATCGCGCTGCGCGAAGGCCGCCTGTTCGACGCGCGCGACACGGCCGCCTCGCCGGGCGTCGCGGTCGTCAGCGCCCGCCTGGCCGAGCGCGCCTGGCCCGGCCGCAGTGCGATCGGCGAGCGCTTGCGCATGAATCCGGGCGACCCTGCGTCGCCGTGGCTCGAGGTGGTCGGCGTGGTCGCCGACAGCGTGCAGGCCGACTACATCGAGACCAGCGAGACCTCCTCCGGCAATCGCAGCGACGGCAACGTGTTCCGGCCGCTGACCCAGGCGCCGAGCAACATCGTCAGCTTCGCGCTGCGCGCCGACGGCGACGCGCAGGCGCTCGGCGAGGCGGTGCGCACGGCGGTGACCGCGGTCGACGCGAACCTGCCGGTCTACTGGCTGCGCCCGATGGACGCCTGGCGCGCGGCCCTGATGTGGGGACCGGACATCCTGGCCAACCTGTTCGGCGCGTTCGCGCTGTTCGCGCTGCTGCTGACCGCGGCCGGCGTCTATGCGGTGCTGGCGTTCGAGACGACGCGGCGCACGCGCGAGATCGGCGTACGCCGTGCCCTCGGCGCGCGCGCCGGCACGATCGTGGCGATGACGCTGCGGCGCGGCGGCGGCCAGGTCGCGGTCGGCCTGCTGATCGGCGTGCCGGCGGCGCTCGGGTTCGCGCAGCTGCTCGGCGGCGTGATGATGCCCGGCGCGCAGACCGATCCGCGCGTCTACGCGGCCGTGGTCGCCGTGCTCGCGCTGGTGCTGGTGCTGGCCGCGGTGCTGCCGACGCGGCGCGCGCTGCGCGTCGACCCGCTGGTGGCGCTGCGCGACGAGTGAGGCGCCCGCCGCCCCGCGGCGAAGGGCGCCACGTGCCTTGAACCTGAACGCGCGCTTTCCCGGCGCGCGCTTCAGGCGGTCCGCCAACGGCCGACATCTGGACCTGGGAGACTGCCGGCGCATACCTTCGCCCGATCCCGTCCAGGAATCCGCCGCATGCGCTTGATCGTCGTCCTCGCCGTGCTCATCGCCTCGGGTCTGCCGTCGCGCCCGGCCCTTGCCCAGGCCGACGCCGCGCCGGTGGTGGCGGTACCGGAGGCCACACCGGTGGCGCCGCCACCGGCGGCCGAGCCGGACATCGCCAGCCTGGAGACGATCGTCGTCACCGGTGCGCAGCCCGGTCCCGGGTTGTGGCGCGTCTCGCGCGGCAGCCACGTGCTGTGGATCCTCGGCACGCTTTCGCCGCTGCCGCGCGACATGACCTGGCTGTCGGCCGACGTGGAGGCGACGATCGCCGGGTCCGAGGTGGCGCTGGCCTCGCCGGGCGTCGACTTCGACGCCGACGTCGGCTTCTTCGGCCGGCTCGCGCTACTGCCCTCGCTGGTCAAGGTCCGCAACAACACCGACGACAAGACGCTCGACCAGGTGCTGCCGCCCGATCTCTACGCGCGCTGGCAGGACCTCAAGGCCAAGTACATCGGCCGCAGCCGCAAGGTCGAGAAGTGGCGCCCGCTGTTCGCCGCCGGCGAGCTGTACCGCAAGGCGCTCGACAAGCAGCGGCTGACCGAGTCGGGGCAGATCGGCAAGGTCGTTTCCAAGGCGATCAAGCAGCACGGCATCACCAAGGTCGACACCCACGTCAAGGTGAAGATCGAGGAGCCGCGCGCGGCGATCAAGGCGTTCAAGGCCGAGGAACTGGACGACGTCGAGTGCCTGCGCCAGGTGCTCGACCGGCTGGAGGCGGACCTGGCGACGATGACCGCGCGCGCCAACGCCTGGGCGGTCGGCGACGTCGACGCCTTGCGCACGCTGCCGCACGACAGCCCGGTGCGTACCTGCTTCGCGGCGATCGCCGAAACCCGCTTCGCGCGCGAGCGCGGCATCGACGACCTGCCCGAACGCGTCGAGGCGGCCTGGCTCACCGCCGCCGAGGCCGCGCTGCGCGACCACGAGACCAGCTTCGCGACGCTCTCGATCGGCGACCTGCTCAAGCCCGACGGCCTGCTGGCCAAGCTCGTCGCGCGCGGCTACGAGGTGGAAGCACCTTGACGTGCCGATGCGGTCCACGGCCGGGCAAGAAGGCCGGGCCGCGCGGCGCATCGCCCGAGCCTGCGACAGGCCCGCTTCCGGCACGTACCGCGCCGATACGACCGCTGCGGCCAGTACGGCAGAGGCACCCTGGGCGCGCCCGGGCCGGCCGCGCGGGCGGCTACCCGATCAGGCCCATCACCCAGCGGTCGAGCGCGGTGCCGGGTAGGGCGAAGGCCGGTGCGAGGTGGACCACGAGGAAGAACGGCACGCCCCACAGCGTTTCGCGGTGCAGACGGCGCAGGGTGGCGAGGTCATAGGCGACCAGGGTCAGGCCGAGCGCCAGCAGGCCGAGCATGGTCAGCACGACGCCGTCGAAGCCGGCGAACGGCGGCAGGGCCGCGAGCCGGATCAGCGCCGGCGACATGATCGAGAACATCGCCAGCAGCATCAGCCGCTTGTGCGCGTCCAGCCGGCGGCGCCTGAGCACGGCGCGGCACAGCAGCACGCCGAACGCGACCAGCGCGCCGAAGTCGCCCCATAGCACCAGCCCGACCAGGCCGCGCCGCGCCTCGACATCGATGCCCTGCAGGCGCCAGTTCGCCGGCAGCTGCGCCATCGTGTACAGCGAACTGGCGACCACGGCGATGGCGAGGCACACGCCGGCCACGCCGAGGCGGCGGTGCAGGTCCGTGCGCCCCGCGGCCGCCAGCAGCGTCTGCACCGTGAACAGCGCGAACCAGGCGACGGCGATCGCGCCGTGCACGACCAGGTAGGGTCGCAGCGGTTCGGCCGGCCGGAACAGCGTGCCCCAGAAGCCGGCCACGACGGCCGCCAGCATCAGCACCGCCATCGTCGGGAAGAACAGGTTCCGGCGCGGCGCGGCAAGCCCGTGCGGGCCGGGGTCGAGGGTCATGGCTGGAGAAGACATGCGTGGGCATCTCCCGGGGTCGAGGTTCTGACGGGGGATACGCGAATACGCGCGGATTTCGGACACGGCCTCGCCTGCAGTGATACGGATCGATCGTCCGGTTGACGCGCAAGGCCGTACCGACCGCGCCAACGAAGGCCGCATCGGTCCAGTTAGATGTATGCATTCATGGCGGCCCGTCCGTATCTGGACGTACAAGAAGGGTCTGCTGCGGACGAGTCTGAAAGGGCCTTGCCTCACAACGCGATGGCCGCCCTCGACGCTGGCATGTTCCCTACGGCCAGCAGGCCGTCCAGCGACAGCTCCAGCGCGAGACGCAAATCCAGCAACGACGGCCTCCTGTGCCGGCTCAGCGTCCTGCCCAGCCGATGAGGTGTATGAGGTGCGTCGTGCCGGGTACCGAGTGTTCGACGGGCAACTGGTGAAAAGTGGCGCGCACCGTTCAAGAATGAATGCCCCTCGCCCTTGGTCACCCCGACACCTAGAATCGCGACTCAGGGTACTAGTGCGATCACCGCCATGCTCGTGGCGCATGGCAGTGACGTCTGCAGGCCCTGCTGAATTAAGCGCCACCTCCAGGGACAGAAACCAGTGACTAGTCTTACGAAAATCCTCGATGCCTTCCGCACCGCCGCTGTCAGCGAGCGCGAGAAAGGCACTTACTTCGAGGAGCTGATCCTCGCCTACCTGCGGACCGAGGCCACCTACCGGGACCTCTACGCCCAGGTCTGGACCTGGGCCGAATGGGCGCCTGCCAATGGCTTCAGCGCGAAGGACGACGGGATCGACCTGGTGGCTCAGGCGGCTGGCAGCGGCGAAATCCACGCCATCCAGTGCAAGTTCTTCGACCCGGACTACAGGCTGCGCAAGGAAGACATCGACAGCTTCTTTACAGCCTCCGGCCGCAAACCGTTCGCGCACCGCGTGATCGTCAGCACCACCCACCACTGGACCGAGCACGCGGAAAACGCGCTTGTGGATCAGCAGCCACCGGTTAGCAAGATCGATCTACACGATTTGGAGGCCAGCCAGATCGACTGGTCCCGCTACCAGCCCAAGGCCGCCGCCCAGGCGCTGAAGGCCAAGAAGTCTTTGCGGCCGCACCAGGAGTCCGCCCTGAAGGCCGTCAGTGTCGGTCTTCAAACTGCCGACCGCGGTAAGCTGATCATGGCCTGTGGCACTGGCAAGACCTTCACCAGCCTCAAGATTGCCGAAAGCATCGCCAGCAAGGGGGGGCGCGTCCTGTTTCTGGTCCCCAGCCTGTCCCTGCTGTCTCAGTCCCTGACCGAGTGGACCCAGGAAAGCGCCGTCCCGCTGCACAGCTTCGCCGTCTGCTCGGACGCCGAGGTCGGCAAGAAGAAGGGCCGCAAGGAGGACGACGCCATCCAGACCTTGGCCCACGAGTTGCGCTATCCCGCTACGACGGATGCCAGGAAGCTCGCCCTGAGCATGGCCCAGCGCCATGACGACGAGCACATGACCGTCGTTTTCAGCACCTACCACTCGATCGACGTCGTGCACCAGGCCCAGCACGATCATGCCTTGGGCGATTTTGACCTGATCGTCTGCGACGAGGCGCACCGCACGACCGGCGCCACGTTCGAGGGCGACGACGAGAGCGCCTTCGTCCGCGTCCACGACGCCGACTACCTGCGGGCGGCCAAGCGGCTCTACATGACTGCCACCCCACGCATCTACGGCAACGAGGCCAAGGCGGTCGCCGAGCGGGACAACGTCGCCCTCTATTCGATGGACAACGAGGACTGGTACGGCAGAGCGCTGTTCACCGTCAACTTCTCCGAGGCGGTCAAGCGCGGGCTGCTGGTGGACTACAAGGTCATCGTCCTCGCGGTGGAAGAAGCCCACATCAACCGCAAGCTGCAGGGTCTGCTGAAGGACGAGAACAACAGCCTGCGGGTGGACGACGCCGCCAAGATCGTGGGCTGCTGGAAGGCCCTGGCCAAGCTGGGCATGACCGAGGACGGCAACGACCAGTCGGAACCCATGCGGCGTGCGGTGGCCTTCTGCCAGGTCATCGAGCCGGGCAGGGGCGGCAGGACCCACAAGGTCAGCTCCAGGGAGATTGCCGGCATGTTCCAGGCGGTCGTCGAGGTCTACCAGGATGCCGAGGGTATCGAGGAGGGTGCCCGCCTGATCTGCGAGGCTGCTCACGTAGACGGCGGCATGAACGCCAGCGAAAAGGAAGCCAAGCTGGACTGGCTCAAAGCCGAGACCCCGCCCGACACCTGCCGCGTCCTGTCCAATGTGCGCTGCCTGTCCGAGGGCGTGGACGTGCCGGCGCTGGACGCTGTCCTGTTTCTGACGCCGCGCAATTCCCAGGTGGACGTGGTCCAGTCGGTCGGCCGCGTCATGCGCAACGCGCCCGGCAAGAAGCGCGGCTACGTCGTTCTGCCGGTCGTGATCCCCGCTGGCGTCGAACCGCACGAGGCGCTGAACGACAACCGGACCTATGCCGTGGTCTGGCAGGTGCTGCAGGCGCTGCGCAGTCACGACGACCGCTTCGATGCAATGGTCAACAAGCTCGATCTGGTCGGCCCGGACCGCAGCAAGATGGAAGTCATCGCCATCGCGGATACCGTGCAGAAGAAGACGACCCGCCTGACCGCCAGCAAAGCGGCAAAAGCCAGGGGCAGGGACGTCATCGGCAGCGAACCGAACGGATATACCGCGCAGGCCCAGGGCGTGTTCGAGTTCGAGGTCGGCGAGATCGAACGAGCGCTGTACGCCAAGGTGGTCGAGAAGTGCGGCAATCGCCATCACTGGGAGGACTGGGCCAACGACATCGCCAGAATCGCCCAGACCCATATCGACCGCATCAAGGCACTGCTGGAGGACGAAAGCCAGATCGAAGCCCGCCACGCGTTCGACGCGTTTGCCGCAGAGCTGCGCGACGACCTCAACGACAAGGTCAGCGACGGCGAGATTATCGAGATGCTGGCCCAGCACCTGATCACCAAACCGGTGTTCGACGCCCTGTTCGCCGGCTACAGCTTCGCCAGCCACAATCCGATGTCCAAGGCGATGCAGGGCGTGCTGGACGTGCTCGATACGCAGAACCTCGGCAAGGAGGCCGGCACCCTGCAGGAGTTCTACGACAGCGTGAAGCTGCGCGCCGAAGGCATCGACAATGCCGCCGGCAAGCAGAAGATCGTGGTCGAGCTGTACGACAAGTTCTTCCGCAACGCCTTTCCGAAGATGACCGAGCGCCTCGGCATCGTCTACACGCCGGTCGAGGTGGTCGACTTCATCCTGCACAGCGTCAACCATCTGTTGCAGCATCAATTCGGCCAGACACTGGGCAGCAAGGACGTCCATATCCTGGACCCGTTCACCGGCACCGGTACCTTCATCACCCGGCTGCTGCAGTCCGGCCTGATCAAGCCGGAGCAGCTGGCCCACAAGTACCGCCACGAGATCCACGCCAACGAGCTGGTGCTGCTTGCCTACTACATCGCCGCCATCAACATCGAGGCGACCTACCACGGACTGGCCGGCGGCGATTACCTGCCGTTCGATGGCATCCTGCTCACCGATACCTTCCAGATGTACGAGAAGGACGATCTGGTCGATGCGCTGCTGGTGGACAACAGCGCCCGGCGCAAGCGCCAGAAGCAGCTGGACATCCGGGTGATCGTGGGCAATCCGCCGTACTCGATCGGTCAAAAAAGCGAGAACGACAACAACGACAACGTGGAATACCCGGCACTGGATGCACGCATTCGCGACACCTATGCCGCCCGCTCCGATGCCACGCTGTCGAAAGGGCTGTACGACAGCTACATCCGTGCCATCCGCTGGGCCAGTGATCGTATTGGTCCGGCGGGAATCATCGGCTTCGTGACCAATGCGGGCTGGCTGGAAGCCAACACGACCGACGGTCTGCGCCAATGCCTGGCCGAGGAGTTCTCGGACATCTATGTCTTCCACCTGCGCGGCAACCAGCGCACCAGCGGCGACACCTCGCGCAAGGAAGGCGGCAAGATTTTCGGCAGCGGCAGCCGCGCGCCCATCGCCATCACCTTGCTGGTCAAGAATCCGAACGCCAACGAGCATGGCGGCATCTTCTTCCACGACATCGGCGACTACCTGAGCCGCGAGGACAAACTGGAGAGGATCGAGAGCTATGCCAGCGTGGCGGGCATTCCAGCCGATCAATGGCAGGTCATCACCCCGGATGCCTATGGCGACTGGCTCAGGCAGCGCGATGACAATTTCGACCGATTCATCGTGCTGGGCGACAAGAAAGGCGATGCGCCCAAGCTGTTCGACAACTACTCGCAAGGTGTCCTGACTGCACGCGATGCCTGGGCGTACAACGCCAGCAAGGTCAAGCTGGCTTCCAACATGAGTGGGATGATCCGCTTCTATAATACTGAGGTCGCGCGCTTCGATGCGGCGCATTCGGGGGCGGATGCCAAGGTGCGACATGATCGGCTGGATGGCTTCATCGATGCCGATCCCACTCGCATCAGCTGGACGCGCGCACTCAAGCAGGACCTGGGCAAGGATCGCCGCTATGCCTTCGAGGCGGAATGCCTCGTTCCCAGCCTGTATCGCCCGTTCAACAGGCAGTGGCTGTACTTCAACCGACGCTTCAACGAAATGGTCTACCAAATGCCGCGCATATTTCCTGATGCGGCGGCAGAGAATTTCGTGATTTGCGCTTCCGGCACGGGTGGCGTCAGTGACTTTTCAGTGACGATCACGAAGACGCTACCCAACTATGACTGCTTGGCTAAGGGGCAATGCTTCCCTCTCTATCTCTATGATCCAGCCGCGCAGCCGGCCGATGACGATCTGCTGATCGGCCAGACCAGCGAGAGCCCGCGCCGCCGCGACGCCATCACCGATGCCGGTCTGAAGCATTTCACCCGCGCCTATCCGGGCGAGACCATCGGCAAGGAAGACCTGTTCTATTACGTCTACGGCATCCTGCATTCGCCGGATTACCGCGAGCGCTATGCTGACAACTTGAGCAAGGAGCTCCCGCGCATCCCGCGAGTGTGCACGGCGGCGGAATTTTGGGCCTTCAGCCGGGCGGGCCGCGATCTGGCAGCGCTGCATCTGAACTACGAGACTGTGGACAAGTACCCGCTCACGATCCAGACCAAGGGAACCCTGACCGCCGCCGACTATCGCGTCGAGAAGATGAAGTTCGCCAAGACGAAGGATCTGCAGACCGGCAAGTCGGTCAACGACCGCAGCACCGTGATCTACAACAGCAAGATCACCCTGACCGGCATTCCCGAGGCCGCCTGGGATTATGTGGTCAACGGCAAGGCCGCTCTGGACTGGGTGATGGAGCGCCAGGCCGTCCGTGTCGACAAGGCCAGCGGCATCGTCAACGACGCCAACGACTGGGCCACCGAGACCATGGGCAACCCTAAGTACCCGCTCGAACTGTTCCAGCGCGTCGTCACCGTCAGCCTGGAAACCCAGAAGATCGTCGCTGCGCTGCCAGCGCTGGACATACGTGAAGATGGCTGAAGTCGGACAACGAACGCGGGAGGCGGGCAATGAGTGATGTCGTGTGGGGAATCCATGCCGGGCGGACCGGCGATGCCGACAGTTTGTTTCTCAGGCAGGGCTGTGTGGCGATCGGCTGGGATGCCATGGGCGATCTTTCGCTGCTCTCAGGCGATAGGGAGGCGTTCAAGCAGCGCTACGTCCAGGCATTCCCCGACGCGAAAAAGGGCGGTATCGCGACCGTTTCAGGCATTCCCTTTCGCTTCCTGCACGAAATGAAAGTCGGCGACCTGGTGGTGTATCCGTCCAAGCAGGACAAGCAAGTCCACATCGGCCGCATCATGGGTGAATACCAGTACATGCCGGAGGGATCCCACCGTTACCCGCATCGCCGCAGGGTGGAGTGGCTCATTCATGTGCCCCGCCTGCAGTTCACGCAAGGGGCGCTCTACGAGATCGGCTCGGCGTTGAGCCTGTTTCAAGTCAAAAACTACGCCGATGAATTCCGTTCCGCGGTCGATGGAAAACCGACCACGACGATGCCGCTCGACCAGGACGACTCGGTGGCCCTCGTGTCTGACGAGATGGAAGACACGACCCGCGACTTCGTGCTCAAGCGCCTCGCTCAGGAGGTCAAGGGCCTGCCGCTGGAAGATTTCGTCGTGCATCTGCTGCAGTGCATGGGCTACCACGCCCGCAAGACCAGGACGAATGAGCCCAGCGTCGATGTCCTCGCTCACAAGGATCATCTCGGCATCGAGCCGCCGATCATCAAGGTCCAGGTGAAGAGCAGTGCCGGCGCGGTGACCGACCGTGATGTGTCGGCGTTGTACGGCAAGCTGTCCCATGGTGAATACGGTCTGTTCGTCACTTTGGGCACGTACAGCCCTTCCTGTCGCAACTTCGAGCAGAGCAAGCCCAATCTGCGCCTGATCGATGGCGACGAGCTGGTGAGTCTGATCTTCACTCACTACGAGCAATTCGACTCGCGCCACAAGGGCCTGCTTCCGCTTCGCCGAATCTACGTGCCGCAGGTGCTCGAGGCGGATTAGCGCCGTCGTAGCGATACACCCCGCGGTGCAGCCATCAGCAGACAGCGCCGGGGACGGCGGGCGTCGAGTTCGATCCGCCGCGTATGGTGGGCTGCGTCCGGCCTGGATTCCTCGCGAGTGTACGCATTCGGGTCGAGGCCGTCCGGTTCTGGACAGCCATGACCGTGAAGCGTCGGCCGGATCGAGAAAGGCCTTTCAATACAATGCGGTAGAAGCCCGCGCCGACTGGCACGTTCCCTGCTGCCCGCGGAGCGTTCACGTCCCGATCCGGATACCGACCATGCCATCCCCCTTCCTGCAGCCGCTGCGCCGCGCGTTCCGCTCGCCCTGGTTCGCGCTGATGGTGGCCCTGCTGGTCGCCATCGTCGTCGTCGTCAACGCGACCGCGTTCACCGCGATCCACGCGCTGCGCTGGAAGGCGCTGCCGTATGCCGAGGCCGACCGCCTGGTCGAGCTGCGCGCCGACCTGGTCAAGTTCGGCTTCACGGTCGGGCTGACCGAGCGGCTGCGCGAGCACGTCGCCGCGGATACCGCGCATTTCGCCGGCGCGCTCGGCTACCGCGTGGCCCAGCAACTGCGCAAGGACGTCGACGGCGAGCGCTGGCGCATCGCCCGGACCACGGCGGATCTCGGCAGCGTGCTGGGCGTGACGCCGGCGCTGGGGCGCCTGTTCGCGACCGACGACCTGCGCGACGGCCCGGACGCGGTGGTGGTGTTGTCCGATACGGCCTGGCGCGCCAAGTTCGGCGGCGATCCGGGCGTGATCGGCCGCGAGGTGCGCTTCGACGAGCGCACCTACACGGTCATCGGCGTGATGCCGCCCGGCTTCGTGTTCCCGGACGCCTCGGTCGATGCGTGGCGCCCGTATGTCATGAATGCGGCCGAGCGCGCGCAGTCCGACGGCGGCAACGTCGGCGATCTCGACGTCGTGGCGCGGCTGGCGCCCGGCGTGGGCGTCGCCCAGGCCGGCGAGCGCCTGCAGGCACTCTTCGTCGCCGACACGAGCGTGGCGGGCCTGCTGCAGAACGCTGGCATGCGTGCCGATGCGCGGGCCTGGCGCGACCGCTTCGCCGTCTCCCACTGGCGGGCGCTGGCGCTGCTGCAACTGGCGGCGCTGTTGCTGCTGGTCGTGGTCGCGGCGAATCTGGTCAACCTCAACCTCGATCGCCTGCTCGGGCGTGCCCGCGAGTTCGACATCCGCCGCGCCGTGGGCGCCGACGAGCGGACGATCACGCGCGGTATCGTCGCCGACCTGGCGCCGCCGGTGCTGGCCGGACTCGCCGTCGGCCTGGCGCTGACGCCGTTCGGGCTGAACCTGGCCCGGCACTACGAACTGCTGCCGGCCGACCTGCCGCAGGGCGCCGGCTTCGGCTTCGCCGCGGTCGTCGCCGGCGCGCTGGTCGCCGCCCTGGCGCTCGGCAGCGGCCTGGTCGCGGCGCTGGTGTCGCGTGGCGCGGTGCGCCTGTCGGCACGTGCCGGCGTCGGCGGCCTCGGCCGCGTGCGGCCGGCAATGATCGTCGCCCAGGTCATGCTGACGACGATCCTGCTCGGCGGCTCGGGGCTGCTGCTGCGCAGCGCGGTCAACCTGATGCAGGTGGACCGCGGCTTCGACGCGACCGGCGTGCTGCTGACCGTCGTCGATCCGGCCGCCGTCAGCATCAGCGGCGGCCGCTACGATCCGGCGACCGACTACGAGCGCCTCAAGCCGGTGGTCGAGGCCTTGCGGGCCGACGTCGCCGGCCTGCCCGGCGTGCAGCAGGTGGCGATCGCCACGGCGCCGCCGTTCAGCCAGTGGGAAACGGTGTCCGGCTTCCGCACGCCGGGCCGGCCCGACACGCTGCAGGCGCGGGCGCGCCAGGTCGGCCCGGGCTACTTTTCGGCACTCGGCATCGGCCTGGTGGCCGGCCGCGAGTTCGAGCCGGCGGACCTCGGCGAGAACAGCCCGGTCCTGGTCGACGAACTCTGGGCACGGCGCTACCTGCCCGGCGTCGATCCGATCGGCGCCTATGTCGACGTGCCGATCGACAATCAGGGCACGACGCGCCCGGCGCGCATCGTCGGGGTCGCCCGCACGGTCAAGCACGAGCGCCTGGACGAGGAGACCAACCTGCCGACGGTGTACCAGGTCGCCGAGGCACCGCTGCCGATCTTCTGGCTGGTCACGCGCGTGCAGGGCGATGTCGCGGCGTTCGCCGAGACCGTGCGTCAGCGCGTGCAGGCGATCGCGCCGGGCAGCGACGTCGGCGTCAACCGGCCGCTGGCCGCGCTGGTCGGCGAGACGCTGGCCGCACAGCGGTCGCTGCTGGCCGCGCTCGGCACCTTCGCGTTGTTGACGCTGGCCCTGGCCGCACTGGGACTGGCGGCGGTACTGAGCTTCGCGGTCCGCCGCCGCACCGCGGAACTGGGCGTGCGCATGGCGCTCGGCGCCTCCTCGGCCCGCGTACGCGGCCTGGTGATGCGCCAGGGCGGCCGGCTGATCGCGCTGGGCGCGCTGCTCGGTCTCCTGGCCGGCCTGCCGCTGGCGCGGCTGCTGGCCGACCGCCTTCACGGGCTGGCGTTCAGCGACCCGGCGACCTGGGCGGCGGCCCTGGCGCTGGTCGGTGCAATCGCCGCGCTGGCCTGCTACCTGCCGGCGCGCCGTGCCGCCGGCACCGATCCGATCGTCGCGCTGCGGCAGGAATGAACCGGGCGCCCGCGTTTCGATAGCCGGCCCGATCCCTGGCGATCCGCAGGGGAGGCCGGCTGTCCGGTGCGGACGCCGGTGCGGGCTCGCCACGCCGGCGCGCGGCGATGACGGTCCGCCGGCAGGCGCCGGGGATTCGGCAGTGGCCGGACGGGTGGCGGGCACAGGCGCCGATGGGGCGTTTCCTGCGCGGTGTCCGCATCCGATCCGCAACCTGACCGAAAGCGGACAGGTCGGTCCGGTGCTTTCGCAGGAAAACCTAAAAGAAACAGCATGATGGTGATGCCGTGTGGCTGGCATGCTCTGTGCCAGACTGGGAGCGTCACCTCGTGTTCCCGTCCTGCCGTGCCGATGGTCCCGACCTCCGCTTTCGTGTCGCTTCGCGGGCGCCCGCCGCCGCGGGTCCGCGTGCCCGCAACGGTCGCGGGCATGAGCGCGTCCGCCTCGCTGCCCATGGCAGGTCCGACCCGAACCGGGGGCCGCCGCAGCGGCGATCGCGCCCTCGCCTCGACCGTTCACGGTCCCACCGCTTTTCCGGAGATGCCATGACCCCGTCCGACTTCCGCCAGACCTTCCGCCGCCTGTCGCGCGCGCCCGGCTTCAGCGCCCTGTCGGTGCTGCTGCTCGGCCTCGCCTTCGGCGCGCTGGCCTGCGTGTTCAGCGTGGTCTACGGCCTGCTCTTCAAGCCGCTGCCGTATCCGCAGGCCGACCGCCTGGTGCTGGTGGAGTCGCGCGTGCTCGGCATCCCGTTCGACGTCGGCCTGTCGACGCCGCTGCGCGAAGAGATCGCGCAGGCCGCGCGCGGTATCGACGGCATCGCGGCCTGGCGCGAGAAGAACGTCGTGCTGCGCGACGAGACCGGCCGCCGCATGGGTTCGCTCGATGCCGCCCTGGTCGAGCCGCAGGCGTTCGGCCTGCTCGGCGTGCAGCCGGCGCTCGGCCGCCTGTTCGGTACCGAGGACGTCGCCGAGGGTGCCGCGCGCAGCGTCGTGCTGTCCTGGGACGAATGGCAGAAGCGCTACGGCGGCGCCGAGGATGCGATCGGCCGCGCGCTGCGGCTGGAAGACCAGGACTACCGCGTGATCGGCGTGCTGCCGCAGGGCTTCGTCTTTCCGACCAGCGAGATCCGCCTATGGATGCCGCTCGGTTTCAGCGCCGACGAGCGCTCGCGTTCGCGCGCCGGCAGCTTCGACGGCACGCTGGCTCTGGCGCGGATGCGCAGCGGCAGCGATATCGGACCGGTCGGGGACGAGCTCAACGGCATCACCAAGGCGATGCCGGAACTCGACGGCGCCTTCGGCGACAGCCTCAAGCTGCAGGTCAGGCCGATCCGCGCGCTGTGGACCGGCGAACGGCGCGACGCGCTGCTGCTGATGCTGCTGGCGGTGTCGATGGTGTGGCTGGTCACCGGCGCCAACGTCGTCAACCTGTTCCTGGCACGTGCGCTGGGGCGCCGCCAGGAGTGGGCGGTGACGGCCGCGCTCGGCGCGACGCCGTGGCAGCGCGCGCGCATCGCGATGATCGAGGCGGCGGTCCTGTGCGCGAGCGGCGTCGCGCTCGGCTGCGCCTTGCTGCCGGCCGGCCTGGCGCTGCTGCGGCACTTCGACCTGCTGCCGACCGGGACGCCGCAGGCAATCGGCATCGATGCGCCGACGCTGCTGCTCCTGGCCGCGCTCGCGTTCGCGCTGTGTGTCGTGCTCGCGCTCGCCGGGCTGGCGGTGCAGCGGGGCAATCTCAACGACATGATCCGCCGCGGCGGTTCGCGCCATACGGCCGGCGGCGCGGCGCAGACCGCGCGCAAGTCGCTCGTCGTCGCGCAGGTGGCGCTGACGGTCGCGCTGCTGTTCGGCATCGGCGTGCTGTTGCGCAGCACGCAGAACCTGCTCGCCGAGGACGTCGGCTTCCGCCGCGACCACCTGCTGTACGTGGCCCTGTCCGACCTGGTGCCGGCCGGTGCCGCGCCCGAGCTGCGCGCCGCGCGCCTGACCGAGATGGCCGAGCGCACGCGCGCGCTGCCCGGCGTCGCCGCCGCCGGTCTCGGCAGCATGATCCCGTTCGGCCACAGCATCGCCACGACCAGCTACACGGCGCCCGGCAACGAAGACGCCAAGGACCAGCCGATCGGCTACGACCAGAAGGTCGACGCCGGCTACTTCACCGCGCTCGGCATCCCGATCCTGCGCGGCCGCGCGTTCAGCCCCGAGGAGGTGCGCGCCGGCGCGCCGGTCGCCGTCGTCGACGAGCAGTTCGTGAAGCGGCACTTCGGCGAGGCCGATCCGCTCGGGCAGCGCTTCAAGATCGGTGTCGGCCCGGATCAGCCGGATATTGACGTCGCGATCATCGGCATCGTGCCGACGCTCAAGCAGCGTTCGCTCGACGAGGTCGCCGATCGCGTGGCGATCTACCGGCCGGTCGCGGCGCCGCCCTATGCGGCGATGGCGGTGCGCACGACGGTCGATCCGGCCGCGCTGGTCGGGCCGCTGAAGGCGCTTGGCGAGGAAATCGCGCCGAAGGATGCGCTCGGCCCGATCGTCACGCTCGGTGATCGCGTCGCCGACACGCTGAAGGACCGCACCCGCCTCAATGCCTTGCTCGGCCTGCTCGGCGTGACCGCGCTGCTGCTGGCGGCGGTCGGTCTCTATGCGGTCTTCGCCTACGCGGTGCGCCAGCGCGTGCCCGAGTTCGGCGTGCGCATGGCGCTCGGCGCGCGCGCCGGCAACGTGCTGCGCCAGGTGCTCGCGCAGGGGCTGCTGCTGGTCGGCGCCGGCGTGGTGCTCGGCCTGCCGCTGTCGTGGCTGTTCGCGCGGCTGCTGTCGGCGCGGCTGTACCACGTCGGCACGTTCGACCTGCCCACGCTCGCCGCGGTCGCCCTGGTGCTGGGCGGCATCGGCCTGCTCGCCTGCCTGTGGCCGGCGCGCCGCGCGGCGGCGACCGATCCGGCGGTGGCGCTGCGCAACGAATGAACGCCTTTACCCGAATGTCGAGAAGCGCGCTCCGGCCCGTCGCTCGATCGAACGGCGCAAGCCGAGCTTGCGCACCTCCTCCCCGAATCGATCGCCTGCGCAATCGTTTCCGGAGCGATCCTTGCTGGATCGTACCGGCAGGCGGTCGAGAAGCCGCCTGCCAACCACTTTGGAGCCTGCGATGATCCATCTCGAGAACGTCGAAAAATCCTTCCCGCTGGCCGGTGGCCGCACCTGGGTGCTGCGCAACATCCGCCTGGACATCGCGCCGGGCGAGTTCGTCAGCGTGATGGGGCCGTCCGGCGCCGGCAAGAGCTCGCTGCTCAACGTGCTGGGCCTGATGGACCACGACTGGCAGGGCGGCTACGCGCTCGACGGCGTCGCCGTCGACGCGCTCAATCCCAAGCAGCGCCAGGCGCTGCAGCGCGAGAAGATCGGCTTCATCTTCCAGCACTACCACCTGATCGACGACCTGAAGGTCTGGGAGAACCTGGACCTGCCGCTGCAGTACCGCGACATCCCGGCCAAGGAGCGCGCCGCGCAGGTGGCCGACCTGCTCGACCGCTTCCAGATCGTCGGCAAGAAGGACCTCTACCCCAGCCAGCTCTCCGGCGGCCAGCAGCAGCTGGTGGCGGTGGCGCGCGCGGTCATCACCAAGCCTAAGCTGCTGCTCGCCGACGAGCCGACCGGCGCGCTGCATTCGAGCCAGGCCCGCATGATCATGGACCTGCTGCACGAGCTGCACCGCCAGGGCAACACGATCGTCCAGGTCACCCACAACGAGGACTACGCGAAGGAAGCCCAGCGCATCGTCCGGTTGCGCGACGGCTGGATCGAGAGCGAGACCGCCGGCGACGGGAAGCGCGCCGCATGAACCCGGGTCATCTGCTGCGCGCGGCCTGGAAGCACCGCGCAGCGAACGCGGTCACGGTGGCGACGCTGGCCGTCACCGTCGCCGTGGTGCTGGCGGCGCTCGCGCTGGCGCACAACTTCTTCGTCTCGCCGTGGACCTACGACTCGGTCCGGCTGGGCGTGCTGACCCACCGCGCCGCCGCCGACACGCGCAGCCTCTACGGCTTCAGCGCCGAGGAGTTCCGCACGCTGCGCGACAGCGCGCTGTTCGAGCAGTTGGTGGCCAGCCGCGGCCGGCCGGTGGCGCTCGAAGGCCCGGACGGCTACCCGACGCGCATGCTGATGGTGCAGACCCAGCCGTCGGCGCGCACGGTGACCGGCGTCGCGCCCGCGCTGGGCCGTTTCCTGGCCGACGAGGATCGCGCCGGCTCGCCGACCACGGTGATCTCGCACGCGCTGTGGCAGTCGCATTTCGGCGGCGATCCGGCCGTGCTCGGGCACGCGCTGCGCGTCGAGGACGCGGTCTACACGGTGGTCGGCGTGATGCCCGACCGGTTCCACTTCATGGGCGGCGATTTGTGGGTGCCGCATGCGAGCGACCTGGACACGGACCAGGACGCGGCACGGCCCTACGTGGTCAACGTGCGTTTCAAGCCCGGCACCGACCTGCCGTCGCTGCGCGGCGCGCTGGCGACGCTCAGCCAGCACCTGGTGGCCGCCGCGCCGGCCTCGCGCTACCTGCCGGGCTGGACGATCACCGGCGAGTACGTGATCGATGCGGTGATGGGGCCGATGCGCCCGGCGGTCGGCCTGCTGGTGGTCGCCTCGCTGCTGATGCTGCTGGTGGTGCTGGCCAACGTGGCGACCCTGATCAACATCCGCCAGGTGGTGACCGAGCCGCAGCTGGCCGTGCGCCTGGCGCTCGGCGCGACCTCGCGGCGGCTCTACGCCGAGGCGTTCGCGACCAACCTGCTGCTGGCCGCCGTCGGCGTCGGCCTCGGCTGGGCGCTCGGCGGCAGCGTGTTCGAGCGCATCGTCGGCATGATCTCGGCCGACTGGATCCCGCGTGAGCTGGAAGGACGGTTCGTCTACGCCAGCGCTTCGCTGCGCTGGATGCCGCTGATGGTGGTCGGCTGCGCGGCGCTGATGACGCTGTCGCAGTGGCCGCGCCTGCGCCGCATCGACGCGCAGACCGCCGTGCGCACCAGTACGCGCACCGGCGCCGGCGCGGGTGTTCTGCGCGGCGTACGCGGCCTGGCCGCACTGCAGGTCGCGGCGGCCACCGTGGTCGGCGTGCTGGCGTTCTGCGTCGGCGCCGGCACCGCGGACATCCGCGCGCGTGCGCTCGGCATGCGCGTGGACGGCGTCGCCTCCACGCGGCTGACGCTGCCGCAGGCGGCCTATCCGGACCCGGCTGCGCGGCGCCAGTTTGCCGAGCGGCTGCGCGAGGCGCTGCGCGCCGAGCCGGGCGTCGCCGACGCCGCCTTCGTCGACGCCGCCCCGTTCCAGCGCTACCGCCGCCAGACCGCGCTGCGCGCGGATCTCGCCGGCGGGCCGCAGGAACTGAGCGTAGGCCTCAGTAGCAGCCTGGGCCCGGTACCCGACGTGCTCGGCCTGGGCCTGCTGCATGGCCGCTACCTGGACGATGCGCGCGACGATGCGAATGCGCCGCCGGTGGCCGTGGTCAGCCGCGCGCTGGCGCTGCAGGTCTGGGGCACCGACGACGTGCTCGGTCGCATGCTGAGCCTGGCCAGCGACGCCGAGGCGCCGGCGCGCCGCATCGTCGGCGTGCTCGACGACATCCGCTACGGCGGCGCCCTGGCCGAGCCCGAGCGGCTGGTATTCATCCCGCACGCGCAGGATCCGGCGCTGCCGGCGGCGTTCGTCGTGCTGGCCAGCGGCCGCGACGGCCGCGTGCCGGCGGCCGACGTGCTCGCACGCGCGGCGGCCGGCGTCGACCCGCGCGTGCCGCTGTTCGACACGGTGCGGCTGGCCGACCGCGCGCAGGAATCGGTGGCCGGCCTCAACCTGGCCGAGGCGGCGTTCCGCGTCTTCGCGGTGCTCGCGGTCGTCCTGGCGCTGATGGGCACCGTGGTGGTGCTTTCGTTCCTGCTGGCGGTGCGCCAGCGCGAGTACGCCGTGCGCAGCGCGCTCGGTGCGGCGCCTGCGCGCCTGGCGCGCGGCGTGGTCGGCGAGGGCATGGGCATCGGCCTGTTCGGCGCGCTGGCCGGCCTCGCCGCGGCCTGGGGCGTGGCCGGCCTGGTCGACGCCAGCCTGTACGGCGCCACGCCGTGGCGCTGGCTGGCCGCCGCGGCGGTCGGTGCCGGCCTGCTGGTCGCCGTCACGCTGGCCACGCTGTCGCCGGCGCGGCGCGCCGCCGCATCCGATCCGATGCTGGCGCTGCGCAGTGACTGACCCGGCCACCCGCCGCCGGACTTGCCGCCCGGGCCGCGCCGGGCGATCCTCGGCCGGCGTGTGCGCCGGGCGTGCACCGCTGCGCATCTGTCCAATGGAGTCTGCCCGTGTCCCGTGAACGACCGCCCATCCTCATCGCCGACGACCAGGCCGACGTGCTCGAGTCGCTGCGCCTGCTGCTCAAGGGCGAAGGCATCCCGACCGTGCGCGCCGGCAGCCCCGGCGAGGTGCTCGAGCAGCTCGGCAAGGAAGCGCCGGCGCTGGTGCTGATGGACCTCAACTACACGCGCGATACCACGTCCGGCCAGGAGGGCCTGGAGCTGATCGCGGCGATCCGCAAGCTCGATGCGGCGATCCCGGTCGTCGCGATGACCGCCTGGGGCAGCATCGACCTGGTCGTGCAGGCGATGCGCGCCGGCGCCAACGACTTCATCGAGAAGCCGTGGGACAACCAGCGCCTGCTGACCGTGCTGCGCAACCAGCTGGCGCTGGCGCAGTCGCGCGGCGAGACCGCGCGCCTCAAGCGCGAGAACGAGATCCTGCGCGGCGACGAGGACGGCGGCTTCATCGCCGAGTCGTTGCCGATGCGCCACCTGCTGGACCAGCTCGACCGGGTCGCGCCGACCGACGCCAACGTGTTGATCCTCGGCGAGAACGGCACCGGCAAGGGCGTGATCGCGCGGCGCCTGCATGCGCGCTCGCGGCGCGCGGCGAGGCCGCTGGTGAAGGTCAACATGGGCGGCATTCCCGAGTCGGTGTTCGAGGCGGAGATGTTCGGCCACGTGCGCGGCGCGTTCACCGACGCCAAGAGCGACCGCATCGGCCGCTTCGAGCTGGCCGACGGAGGCACCCTGTTCCTCGACGAGATCGCCAACATCCCGCCGGCGCAGCAGCCCAAGCTGCTGCGCGTGCTGGAGGACGGCGAGCTGGAGCGGGTCGGTTCCTCGCGCACGCTGAAAGTCGACGTACGGCTGATCTCGGCGACCAATGCCGACCTGGCCGACGACGTCGCCCGTGGCGTGTTCCGCAAGGACCTGCTGTTCCGGCTCAACACCGTGGAACTGCGCCTGCCGCCGCTGCGCGAGCGCGGCGAGGACGTGCCGCTGCTGGCGCAGGCGTTCCTCGACCGTTTCGTGCGCCGCTACAACCGCGACGGCCTGCGGTTCGCGCCCTCGGCGCTGTCGGCGCTGTCGGACTATGCCTGGCCGGGCAACGTGCGCGAGCTGTCGCATGCGATCGAGCGCGCGGTGCTGATGAGCGCCGGCAGCGTCATCGACACCGATGCACTGGGCCTGCAGGCCGGCCAGCACTCCGGCGCCAGCCTGGCCGCGGCGGTACCGCCGGCGGGCAACGGCGGCGCCGCGCCGGCCGGCACGATCGAGCAGGCCGAGGAACAGATGGTGCGCGACGCCCTGCAGTCCACCGGCGGCAACATCCAGCGCGCCGCCGCGCTGCTGGGCCTCAGCCGGCCGGCGTTGTACCGGCGCATGGAAAAGTACGGGATCCAATGACGCCGTGGTGCTGTGCCAGACCAGTCTCCGGTGGCATGGGTCGTCAACGATCGGAGCGAGATTTGGCCGGACCGGTGGTGGCCGGCACGGCAGGCGGGTCGTTCAGAGTGAGGTAGCTGTCGACTTGAGAGTCGAAAAGTTGCGGGTCGATCATCTGATCGACCGTCCGTTCGCGGGCCTTCTCGAAGGCTTGCCGGTAGGCTCGTGTTCGCTTGAAGGCTTGGAACTGGACCTCGCGATACGTCACGAAGGCCTCGCCCTCCATGTCCAGACGTCGCTCCACCCTGCCGTCGGCAATGCGTACCAGGGTGTAGCGCTCGAAGAGCGCCTCCTGCTCGATACGATCGAAGCGGGCGATCGGTCCCCGTGGAATGATCAGCGTCCCGGAGTACCAGGAAGCGACAGGGTCGATTCCCGAAGGGAATACCTCGCGTATCACGTCGCGAGCGATGATCTTTCCATCGGTGCTGTGTTCGACGTCGATCTCGATCTTGCGCAGCCACAGCCTTCCGCCGGCTATTTCCCAGGTACCTCTGTAGCCGCGATAGAGTGCGGTAGACCTGATGCCTCGGCGAAGCGCTGCGAACCTGTCGGGCTCGGCGTTCCAGTACGCAGCCAAGGGCGTTGCAAGCTCGATCCATGCGGTCTCGCCATCGATGATGACGCGTTCTGGAAGCTGCGTCGTCGCGCTCCCGGCGCCGCTAAGCAGAGCGATGGCCAACGCCAGGACTCCTATCCAGATCGGTCGCATCACGCGTTCTCCATGGCCGATGTGCCGGCGCTCGAGGCGCGGCTCCGTGTCGCACATGATGATGCAGATGGCGCGGGAATGCGTATGCCTGGATCGTGTCTGCTCGAACAGCCATCTTCACGCCCTGCTGCTGGCCCGGAGCGGCGTACGTGACCCCCTCGCCGTCCCGCTGGCGCTACGAGACCCGCACGCTGCTGGCGACGCTGCTGGCGACCGTGCCGGCGCTGGCCGCCCTGGCCGTCGCCTTCGGCTACCTGCTGACACCGGTGATCGCGGTGCTGGCGTGGACCGGTGTCGCCGCGGTCACGCTGGCGCTGGCGGCCGAGGTGCGGCGCCGGGCGATCTACCCGCTGCAGACGCTCTCCAACCTGCTCGAAGCGCTGCGCGAGGGCGACTACAGCCTGCGCGGCGCGCGGGCGCGGCGCGGCGACGCGGTGGGCGAGGTGGTCTGGGAGATCAATGCGCTGGCCGACACGCTGCGCAGCCAGCGGCTGGCCGTCGAGGAGAAGAGCGCGCTGCTCAGCAAGGTCATCGAGACACTGGACATCGCGGTGTTCGCGTTCGACGGCGACGGTTTCCTCAAGCTCGCCAATGCCGCCGGCGAGCGCCTGCTGGGTGCCGAGTTCAGCCGGCTGGACGGGCGGCCGGCGAGGTCGCTCGGCCTGGCCGAGTACATCGACATGCCGGGCGTGGGCCTGGTCGAGCGCAGCTTCCCGGGGGCGAGCGGCCGCTGGGAGGTGCGCCATGCGCGCTTCCGCGACGATGGCCGCCCGCACGACCTCATCGTCATCAGCGACCTGAGCCGCGCGCTGCGCGAGGAGGAGCGCCTGGCCTGGCAGCGCCTGCTGCGCGTGCTCGGCCACGAACTCAACAACTCGCTGACACCGATCCGCTCGATGACCGCGACGCTGGCGAAGATCCTCGCCCACGATCCGCTGCCGGAGGACTGGCGCGAGGACGCCGCCAGCGGCCTGGCGATCGTCAGCGACCGCGCCGAGTCGCTGTCGCGCTTCATCGGCCGCTACACCTCGCTGGCGCGGCTGCCGCCGCCGAGCCCGCGGCCGGTCGCGTTCGACGAGCTGGTCCAGCGCGTGGCACGGCTGGAACAGCGCATCGCCGTCGACATCGCCCCGGGGCCTGCGGTGCAACTGACGATCGATCCGGACCAGATCGAGCAGGCGCTGATCAACCTGGTGCAGAACGCGGTCGACGCCACGCTCGGCATCGGCCGCGCGGTCGCGTTGCGCTGGTACGTCGAGGGCGACCAGGTGCGCGTGGATATCCTCGACGAAGGCCCCGGCCTGCCGCCGAGCCGCAACCTGTTCGTGCCGTTCTTCACGACCAAGCCCGGCGGCTCCGGCATCGGCCTGGTACTGGCCCGGCAGATCGTCGAGGCGCACGGCGGTACCTTGAGCCTGGAGAACCGCAGTGATGCGCGCGGCTGCGTCGCGCGGCTGCGCCTGCCGCTGGAGGGTGCGGCGCATGCGTCCTGAGCGTCGCTGCCGAGGCATCCGGATCGTGCTGGCGACGCTGCTGGTGCTGCTGCCGGTGCTGGCCTCCGCGGCGCCACGATCGGCGGCCCTGCTGGCCGGCGGCCGCGCCGCCTGCCGCGCGATCGCGGCACAGGTCGACGCGGTCCCCGGCGACGGGCCGCTGCTGTTGCGCAGCTACGATCCGGTCGCGCCCGGCGAGCCGTCCGCGGACGAGCCGGCGCTGGCCACCGTCGCCTTCGGCTACGACAACGCCTTGTCCGTCCTCGCGCTGACCGCCTGCGAGCGTCCGCAGCAGGCGCGGCGCATCGCGCTGGCGCTGCGGGCGGCAGCGATGGGCGAAGCGCGCCTGCGCAATGCCCACCGGGCCGGTCCGGTGGAAGGCGAGGGCGTACCGTTGCCGAACGGCTGGTGGGATGCCGCGCAGGGCCGCTGGGTGGAGGACGCACACCAGATGGGCACCGCCACCGGCAATGTCGCCTGGACCGCGCTGGCAATGCTGGCGATGGCTGCGCGCGACGACGACCCGTTGTGGCGGGCCGCCGCCGTGCGCCTGGCCGAGTGGGCGCTCGCCCATACCGGCGATGCGCATGGGGACGGCGGCTTCACCGGCGGCGTGCACGGCTTCGACGCCGCCCCGCAGCGCCTCACCTGGAAATCGACCGAGCACAACGTCGATCTGGCCGCGGTGTTCGGCCTGCTGGCGCGCGGTGCCGACGCCGAGCGCTGGCGCACGCATGCGGACCAGGCGCGGCGCTTCGTCGCCGCGCAGTGGGATGCGGCGCAGGGCCGCTTCCGCGTCGGCACCCAGGCCGACGGCATCACGCCGAACGAGTCCACGTCCGGTCTCGACGCGCAGCTGTGGCCGCTGCTGCTGGCCGACGCGCCGGCCGAATGGTGGCGCGCACTGGCGTTCGCCGAGCGCATGCACGGCGTGCGCGGCGGCTTCGACTTCAACGCCGATCGTGACGGCATCTGGAGCGAGGGCACCGCGCAGGCGATCCTGGTCTACCGGCGTGCCGGCCGCAGCCGCGAGGCGCGCATCGCCTATGCCGAGCTGCCGCCGGTGCGCAGCGCCTCGGGCTACCTCGACGCGACCGATCGTCCGTCGATCACGACGGGCCTGGCGATCGGCCCGGACAGCACCACCGACGATTTCCGCTACTACCGCCGGCCGCACCTGGGTGCGACGGCGTGGCTGGTACTGGCCGCGCGCCGCTTCAATCCGTTCACGCTGCGCGAAGGCTGAATACCCGTGCTTCGGACGGGGCGGCCGGGCCGGGCCTCCGTCCCGGTCTGGTTTCGCGCGACGGCCCGGCGCGTCAGCGATGGCGGTGGGCCGCTGCCGAGGCGCGGCGAGAGGTCGGACTTGGCGTCCGCCGCGCGCGGTGCGCTTGAGGCATCATCGCGCCGCTGCGCGTGAGCGCGACGCTGAAGGGGAAGGACGATGGCGGAACGCGGCCCTGCGCACGCGCCGAGCGCGCACTATCGGCTGAGCCTGCTCGCGCTGTTCGCGGCGGTGTTCGTCGTGCTCGGCATCGCGCCGCTTTCGCGCGAGGACTGGCTGCTCGAGAACGCCCTGGTCGTCGTCGCGCTTGCCTGGCTGATCGCGGACGCACGGCGCGGGCGGCCGCTGTCGAACCTGGCCTACACGCTGTTGTTCGCGTTCGGCCTGTTCCACGAGCTCGGCGCGCACTACACCTATTCGCAGGTGCCGTACGAGGCCTGGTTCGGCGCGTTGAGCGGCGGGCGCTCGCTCGATGCGCTGTTCGGCTTCCAGCGCAACCCGTACGACCGGCTGGTGCATTTCCTCTATGGCCTGCTGGTCACGCCGGTCGCGGCCGAGGTCCTCGTCGGTCGCGTGCCGCTGCGCGGCGGCTGGTGCTTCGTACTGCCGCTGACCTTCATGATGTCGCACGCGGTGGCCTACGAGCTGATCGAATGGGCTGCCGCGAGCGCGTTCGGCGGCGCGCTCGGCGAGGCCTACCTCGGCACCCAGGGCGACGTCTGGGATGCACAGAAGGACATGGCGCTGGCGACGCTCGGCTCGCTGCTGGCCATGCCGGTATGGCTGTGGCGCCGTCGCGGCGGGGCGCAGGCGGCACCCGTACCGGCGCGATAGGCCGCCGCTGCCGGCGGGCCTATCGCGCTGGCGCGGGGCCGGCCGCCGCCCGCTACTCGCTGCGCAGGGCCTGCATCGGCGACTGCCGCGCGGCGCGCAGGGCCGGCAGCACCGTCGCCAGCAGCCCGGCGACGAACAGCGCGGCCACCGTGGCACCCAAGGCCAGCGGGTCGGCCGGACCGGTGTCGAACAGGAAGCGCTCCAGCAGCCGGCTGGCGCCGACGGCCGCCGCCAAGCCGATCACCAGGCCCAGGCCGACGTCGCGCAGGCCGCCGTCGACCACGCCGCGCATCAGCCGCAGCGGCGCGGCGCCGAGCGCGGCGCGCACGCCGTATTCGCGCCGGCGCGTGGCGACCGCCACGGCGGTGACCGAGTACAGGCCGACGCCGGCCAGCAACAGGGCGACGCCGGCGAAGAGGCCGATCAGCACCGCGTTCATGCGCTGGCCCGCGGTGGCGTCGGCGACGTCGCGCTCGAGCAGCCGCAGCGCGGCCAGGCCCTGCTGGGGCGCCACCTCGCGCAGTGCCGCGCGGCTGCGCTCGGCGAACGCGGCCGGATCGCCGGCGACGCGGATCGCGGCATTGAGCGGGATGAACTGGCGCAGCATGCCCAGCACGTCGTCGGACAGCTGCGCCAGCGGCACGTGGACGATCGGCGGTGCGTCCTCCTGCGGCCCGAACTGGCGCACGTCACCGGCCACGCCGACGATGCGCAGGCTCGGCATGTTCGGTCCCAGCTCCAGCCGCAGCGACTTGCCGAGCGCATCGCCACCGAAGTACTGCCGCGCGAAGGCGGCGCTGACGATCGCGACCGGCTCGCTACCGGCGCGGTCGCCGTCATCGAAGTCGCGGCCCGCCAGCAGCGGGACGTCGAAGGTGGCGAACGCGGCCGGGCTGACGGCGCGGAACTGCATCGAGGAGACCTCGGTGTCCTCGCCGATGCGCACCGGCAGGTTGAGCTGCGAGGCGATCGGCAGGTTGGTGGTCAGCGCCGCCTGCCGCACGCCGGGCTCGGCGCGCAGGCGGTCGAGCAGGCGACGCGAGAAGTCCTCCACTGCCGCTGCGTCCGGGTACAGGCCCGGCGACGGGTTGAGGCGGAACACCAGCACGCCGGCCGCGTCGAAGCCCAGGTCCACGCGGTTGAGCTTGAGCAGCGAGTGACTGAGCAGGGCGGCCGAGGCCAGCAGCACGGTGGCGAGCGCCGCCTGTGCGACGACCAGCGAGCGGCCGAGGCGGTTCGATCCGCGGCTGGGGCCGGTGCGCGCGCCGGCGACCAGCTCGTGCACCGCGGCGGCGCCGCGCGCGCGCCACGCGCCGAACGCGGCCGACAGTGCGGCGACGCCCAGGCCCGCCGCGAACGCGAAGAGCCAGACGCTGGGTCCGAACAGCGCCGCATCCGTGGGCAGCCATTCCGGCGGCAGCCAGGCGCGGCCCAGCCGCAGCGCGCCGGCAGCCAGTGCCAGGCCCGCCGTCGCGCCGAGCGCGCCGACCAGCAGGCCCTCGGCCAGCGCCGGCAGGCCGATCTGGCGGCCGGATGCGCCGAGCGCGGCCCGCACCGCGCTGTCGTGGCTGCGGGCGACCGCGCGCATCAGCATCAGGTTGGACAGGTTGACCGTCACCAGCAGCAGCACGCACAGCGCGCAGGCGAAGAACAACGACAGGATCGGCCACGCTGCCGCGCCCATGTTGGCGGCGAGCGCGGTCGCCGCGAAGTTGGGACGCTGGTTCTCGCCGAAGCCCAGTTCCTTGGCATGGGCTTGGAGGCGGACGTCGAGCGCGCCGTCGGCCGCGGCCACCGTAGTGCCTTCGGCCAGGCGCGCGATGACGCTCAGGTTGGTGCCGTTGTCGCGCGTGGTCGCCGGCAGCGCCAGCGGCAGCAGCAGGTCGGGCGTGCCTTGCAGGCGGAACGCCGCCGGCAGCACGCCGACGATCGGCGTGGCGACGCCGTCGATCGTCAGCGTGCGCCCGACCACGGCCGGGTCGCCGTTGAACTGCCGCTGCCAGAACGCATGGCCCAGCACCACCGCCGCGGCACCGCCCGGGCGGTCTTCCTCGGCGGTGAAATTGCGGCCATGGACGAGGTTCACGCCCAGCGTCGGCAGCAGGCCGGCGTCGGCTGGCCAGGCGGTGACCAGCTGCGGCTCGCCGCCGCCGGCCACGTTGACGTCCTTGGGAACGAAATGGCTGCCGACGCTGACGACGCCGGGCAGGTCGCCCAGCAGGCGGTACTGCTGTGGCGACAGCGCCGACCAGTTGCCGGCACCGTAGTTCTGGCTCAGCACGACGAGCCGGTCGGGCTGCGGATACGGCGGCGGCCTCAGCACGATCGCCTCGACCAATGCGAACACCGCCGCGCAGGCGCCGATGCCCAGCGCCAGCGTCAGTGTCGCCAGGCCGACGAAGCCCGGCCGGCGGGTGCTGGCGCGGACGCTGCGGCGCAGCTCGGTCAGGAGGATCGTCAGGTTCATGGCAGCTCCGGGAGGATACGGGCCGCAGCGTGCGGCGGGCACGGTGCGTCGCCGTAGGTCTTCCAAGGAGCATGCCAGGGCGGCGCGGTGCCGGCCGCCCGGCCGATCAACGCGTTGCAGGCGGATGCGGCGGCCCGCCGCGCGGCGGGCGTCCGTTGACGGACAGCGCCGTCCGTCCGTGGACGCCGGGTGTTCGCGGGTCCGGATCGGGTCCGGATGGGGGCCGCGTTCAGCCCGGGACGAGGCAGGCGCCGCGCGCCGGCGTGCGGCGGCCCCGTTCGGCGACGCCACCCCCTACACTGCGCGCATGTCGTCCGTTCCCGCTGCGCCGGTCCCGGCGTTTCGCCTGTCCAGCTTCTATTTCGCCTACTACGCCGCACTCGGGGCGTTCAATCCGTACTGGGGCCTGTTCCTGAAGGCGCGCGGCATGGATGTGGCCACCATCAGCGTGCTGATGAGCCTGTGGTACGCCACGCGCACGGTCGCGCCGAGCGCCTGGGGCGTGCTGGCGGCGCGCGCGCAACGGCCGGTGCGCTGGCTGCGCATCGGCTGCGCGCTGACGCTGGCCAGCTTCGCGGTGTTCGTGGTGCGGCTGGACTTCGCGGCGCTGTTCGCGACGATGGTGGTGTTCTGCTTCGCCTACAACGCGGTGATGCCGCAGTTCGAGGCGTTGACGCTCTCGCACCTGGCCGGCCGTCCCGAACGCTACGGCCGCATCCGCGTCTGGGGCTCGATCGGCTTCATCGCCGTGGTCGGCGCGCTCGGCCTGGTGTTCGACCATGTCGCGATCGACTGGCTGCCGTGGCTGATGCTGCCGCTGTTCGCCGGGCTGCTGGCGGCGGCGTTCGCCAACGACTACGGCCCGGCGCTGGTCGGGCGGCCGGCCGGCGACGGCGAGGACGGTTTCTGGGCGCGCCTGCGGCGGCCGCAGGTGGTGGCGTTCTTCGTGGTGGCGCTGCTGGTGCAGCTGTCGTTCGGGCCGTACAACACGTTCTATTCGATCTACCTGGACGCCCACGGCTACCGCGCGTCCTCGCTCGGCCTCTTCTGGATGATTGGCGTGCTGCTGGAGATCGCCGTGTTCTTCCTCTCGGCGCGGTTCTTCGCGCGCTGGTCGGCGGCCGCGATGCTGATGGCCGCCGTGCTCGCCTCCGGCGTGCGCTGGACGCTGACCGCGCTGTGGCCCGAGAGCATCGCCCTTATGGCGTTCGCGCAGGCGCTGCACGCGCTCAGCTTCGCCGGCTTCTTCGCCGCCAGCATGCAGTTCCTGGCGGTGTTCTTCCCCGGCGCCATGAACGGTCACGGGCAGGGCGTGTTCTACGGCTTCTCCTCCGGTGTCGGCGGCGTGCTCGGCGCGCTGCTGTCCGGCCAGGTCTGGCGCCTCGCCGGCGGCGAGACCGCCTTCCTGCTGGCCGGTGGCGTCGCCTTCGCGGCCGCGGCCATCGCCGCGGTCTGGTTGCGACCGGGCCGGGCCGGCGCCTGAACCGGCCCGGCGCTCAGGCGTCGGCGAACGCGAAGGCCAGCACGTCACGGATGTCGTCGGTGCCGGCCAGCGCCATCAGCAGCCGCTCCACGCCGAGCGCGACGCCGGCGCACGGCGGCAGGTCGCCCAGCACCGCCAGCAGCCGCTCGTCGATCGGCGGCTCGACCTGGCCGCGGGCGCGCCGGCGCGCATGGTCCTGCTCGAAACGCGCGCGCTGCTCGGCCGGGTCGGTCAGCTCGTGGTAGCCGTTGGCCAGCTCCTGCTGCCCGAGGTACAGCTCGAAGCGCTCGGCTACCGGCGGCGCGCCCGGCCGGATGCGCGCCAGCGCGCACTGGCTGGCCGGCCAGTCGCGGACCACGGTGATCGCGTCCGGCGCGAACGCCGGCTGGATGCGGTGCGTGATCAGCAGGTCCAGCCAGTCGTCGCGCGTGAGGTCCTCGCCGCGGATGCCGAAGCCGGCCAGCGGCACGCCGAGGTCGTCGATCGATGCCGTGAACGGGTCCAGCGCCAGCGCATCGACGAAGAGCTGCCGGTAGGTGACCGAACGCACCGTCGCCGCGCGATCGACCAGGCCGAGCGCCGCCTGCACCAGGGCGACGGTCTCCTCGATCAGCGCCAGGTGGTCCCAGCCGACCCGGTACCACTCCAGCATCGTGAATTCCGGGTTGTGGCGGCGGCCGGCCTCGCCGTTGCGGAACACGCGGCCGAGTTCGTAGCAGTCGCCGACGCCGGCGGCTAGCAGGCGCTTGAGCGGGTACTCCGGCGAGGTGCGCAGCCAGCGTGGCCCCGGCCGCGCCTGCACCGGGCCATTGAAAGCGGCGGTGAAGCTCTCGATGTTGGGTTCGGTGTTGCCGGCCTCGGAGAGGATCGGCGTCTCGACCTCCAGCACGCCGCGCTCGGCAAAGAACGCCCGTACCCGGTGGTACAGCGCGGCCCGCAGCAGCAGGGCGGCACGGCGTCCGGCCTCAGCCACGCCGGCCGCTCCGCGGCGTCCCGGCAGGCCGGTCCATCCCATAGGCAGCATCAATCATCGCAATCCCATCAATCAATTTTGCTGTGCAACACCGCTGCACTACCATGCAACGCGTTTTCACCCAACCGAAGGAACCCACCATGTCTTTGATCAACACCGTCATCAAGCCGTTCAAGGCGCAGGCTTACCACAACGGCAAGTTCGTGGAAGTCACCGACGCCACCCTGAAGGGCAAGTGGTCCGTCGTGGTGTTCTACCCGGCCGATTTCACGTTCGTCTGCCCGACGGAGCTGGAAGACCTGGCCGACAACTATGCCGAGTTCCAGAAGCTGGGCGTCGAGGTCTACGGCGTCTCGACCGACACGCATTTCGCGCACAAGGCCTGGCACGACACCTCCGAGGCGATCAAGAAGGTCCAGTATCCGCTGGTCGGCGACCCGACCGCCACGCTCGCCCGCAACTTCGAGGTGCTGATCGAAGAGGAAGGCCTGGCGCTGCGCGGCACCTTCGTCATCAACCCGGAAGGCGAGATCAAGGTGCTGGAGATCCACGACAACGGCATCGGCCGCGACGCGTCGGAGCTCCTGCGCAAGGTCAAGGCCGCCCAGTACGTCGCCTCCCACCCGGGTGAAGTGTGCCCGGCCAAGTGGCAGGAAGGCGCCCAGACGCTCAAGCCCTCGCTCGACCTCGTCGGCAAGATCTAAGCGGTTTTCCTCTCCCCCCGATAGCCAGCCATCGCCAGCCACGGGGTGTTTTTCGCGACACCGCCGCCGTCCCGCAACGCCGGGGCGGCGGCCCCGATTCCCGGACACCCGGCGGTCTCGCCCTGCGGCTTCGCGGCGGATACGCCTTATCGATTGCGCGACATCAGCGCACGCAACCGGAGCACAGCCCATGTTGGACGCCGATCTCAAAACCCAGTTGAAGGCCTACCTCGAGCGGGTCACGCAGCCGATCGAGATCGTGGCCGCCCTCGACGACAGCGAGAAGTCGCGCGAGATGCAGGGCCTGCTGCAGGACATCGTCACGCTGTCGGACAAGATCACCCTGGTCGAGCACCGCGGCGGCGAACGCACGCCGTCCTTCGCGATCAACCGGCCCGGCGGCGACATCAGCCTGCGCTTCGCCGGCATCCCGATGGGCCATGAATTCACCTCGCTGGTGCTGGCCCTGCTGCAGGTGGGCGGCCATCCGTCCAAGCTGGCGCAGGACGTCATCGAGCAGGTCAGGAACCTCGACGGCGAGTACCGCTTCGAGACGTATTTTTCGCTCAGCTGCCAGAACTGCCCGGACGTGGTCCAGGCGCTCAACCTGATGGCCGTGCTGAACCCGAAGATCCAGCACGTGGCCATCGACGGCGCGCTGTTCCAGGACGAGGTCGACCGCCGCCAGGTGATGTCGGTGCCGACCGTGTTCCTGAACGGCGAGACCTTCGCGCAAGGGCGCATGGGCGTCGAGGAGATCGTCGCGAAGCTCGACACCGGCGCGGTCGAGCGCGAGGCCCGGAAGATCGCCGCCAAGCCGGCCTTCGACGTGCTCGTCGTCGGTGGCGGCCCGGCCGGCGCCGCCGCGGCGATCTACGCCGCGCGCAAGGGCATCATCACCGGTGTCGCCGCCGAGCGCTTCGGCGGCCAGGTGCTCGACACCATGGGCATCGAGAACTTCATCTCCGTGCAGGAGACCGAAGGCCCCAAGCTCGCCGCCCAGCTGGAGCAGCACGTGCGCCAGTACGACGTGGACATCATGAACCTGCAGCGCGCCGAGCAGCTGGTCCCCGGCGAGCTGGTCGAGGTCAGGCTGGCCAGCGGCGCATCGCTGAAGTCGCGCACGGTGATCCTTTCCACCGGTGCACGCTGGCGCCAGATGAACGTGCCCGGTGAGAACGAGTACCGCAACAAGGGTGTGGCCTACTGCCCGCACTGCGACGGCCCGCTGTTCAAGGGCAAGCGCGTCGCGGTCATCGGTGGCGGCAATTCCGGCGTCGAGGCCGCGATCGATCTCGCCGGCATCGTCAGCCACGTCACGCTAATCGAGTTCGACAGCCAGCTGCGCGCCGACGAGGTCCTGCAGCGCAAGCTGCGCAGCCTGCCCAACGTCACCGTGATCGTCTCCGCGCAGACCACCGAAGTGCTCGGCGACGGCCAGAAGGTCACCGGCCTGGTCTACAAGGACCGCCCGAGCGGCGACGCGCACACGGTCTCGCTGGAAGGCATCTTCGTGCAGATCGGCCTGCTGCCGAACACCGAATGGCTCAAGGGCGTGGTGGACCTCTCCCCGCGCGGCGAGATCATCGTCGACGACCGCGGCCAGACCTCGGTCCCCGGCGTCTATGCCGCCGGCGACTGCACCACGGTGCCGTACAAGCAGATCGTCATCGCGATGGGCGAAGGATCCAAGGCCGCGCTGAGCGCGTTCGACTACCTGATCCGCAGCAGCGCGCCGGTGACGGATCAGGCGAAGGCGGCGTAGGACACGCCAGGTGCCGGCCACGGCCGGTACCTGAGGTTGGGCGCCTTTCCCAGGGCTTGAAACGCGACGGCGGATGCCGCCCGGTCTGTCGTGCCCGGGTTCTCGTCGTACACTCACGATATACGCGTGCAGCGCACGCGGTCTCGCTGCGCGAGGGACATGGGCCACTCCGGGGCAAGAAGCCGACGCAGGTTCGACATGGCATGACCATGGCGTACCTAATCCGATGAGGGGAACATGAAGCAACGGCCGCCGATACTCCTGATAGCTGTAGCCGTAGCCTATCTGGGCCACTTGCTCACGACGCTCATCGTCGACTTCACGCCGGTCGTCGCGGGTCGGTTCGCGTTGTCCGCCCTCTTGCTCCTCTTCGTCCTGAGAGGCAGCCGGGTCGCCGGCAACATCGCTGCGATCCTGTGCGCGCTGAGCGCACTGGTGTTGCTGGTGGTGGCGGTCGCGACGTTCTCCGCCAATGCCATCGGTGCCGTCATGTTCACGGTCATCGCTGGCTTGCTGCTGCTGTTCGCCGCTTATCTGCTCTTCAGCCCGGTGGTCCGAGCGTTCCAGGGTGTGCCTCCAGCGCGTCGAAGTGATCCCTGACCATGCGTATCGAGGCCGTAGAGATCTTTTCAGACCAGACGAATGCCGCAGTCATGCGGCACCCGCAACGCCACTTTCCCGGTGTCCTGATTCAGGGGGACGCTCTGTATGCGCTCTGCCGGCAGGCGGACACTGCATGTGCCGGCGCGAGGCCGGCTTCGGGGGGCACGGACTGCGATGAGCTCAACGACCTGCGAAACCGGCTTTGGGGTTACCTCAACCACTACAAGGCGATACTTGGTCAGCACCAGATGCCGCTTCCTTTCAGTGAATGGATCGATCCATAGCGGACCATCTGCGTCGCTACCCTCTTGTGGAGCGGCTTGACTCCAATGGAACAGATGCCCTGCGTCCGTGAAACACTCGATGAGGTATCGCGACTTCTCGACGAAGTCGTTGGGATCACGGTCTTGGATCGGCACGTCGATGGCGACAGTGCCGCGATGCCTCCAGCTGGACGCCCGCACAGAGCTATTCGTCAGCCGCAGAAGAAACATGGCTCGCCATTGCGCCCAATGGCACCGAGCATACGGTTGCGGTCCGCGTGGGTGTTCCAGCGCTTCCACGAGGCGGCGAGTGGAGAGCACATGCGTCACTCGGAGCACTGGAAGCTCGCACCTGCGACGTCGCTGGCATTGACGCTCGGCAGGCCATGGTTCTCGCCATGCAATGGGCCGCCACTCGGCTGGGACATTTCGCGGAGAATGCACGGCGGTTCTACCGGGAGCGGGGCGGAGAGCCGGTGCCGCCATCGGAGCTTGTGGGCGAGCGCTGCCGGCGCTACCTTGCAGCGCGGCTTGACCGGGCATTGCATGCAAGATGCAGCGGGCGTACGTCGACCTGACGGAGGGCCGATGAAGAACGACTATCGTATTCCCACGATCAAATTCTCAAAGGTATATCCGCTGTATGTCGAGAAAGCGGAACGCAAGAACCGCACCAGGGAAGAAGTTGATCAGGTCATCTGCTGGTTGACCGGCTATACCAAGACGGGATTGCAGCGGCAGATAGAGAAGGAAAGCGACTTCCAGACCTTTTTCGCCGAGGCTCCGGCAATTCATCCGAACAGCTCGCTCATCAAGGGTGTGGTGTGCGGTGTACGTGTAGAAGAAATCGAAGATTCTCTGGTGCGGAACGCGCGGTATCTGGACAAGCTGATCGATGAGCTCGCAAAAGGGAAGGCGCTGGAGAAGATCATGCGATGACACGTCCGGCCTCGCCTGCGGGCGGCTCGTGCTTGCATGTAGGCGTGCCGACAGTTCATCCAGGTTGCTGCCGCTTGGCGGCGTGACGTAGTTCGGGCGCCAGGCGCCAATGGAGGTTCCCTTGAACATCCGTGACCTCAAGGCCTACGTGCCAGCCAAGAACTTCGAGGAGTCGAAGCGCTTCTATCAAGCGCTCGGTTTCAACAGGTCGGAGGGTTGGGGCGGCACCGCCGACTTCGAGCTCAATGGCCATCGCTTCCGCCTGCAGGACTACTACGTCAAGGAGTGGGCGGAGAACTTCATGTTCGTGCTGGATGTCGAGGACATCGAGGCCTGGCATCAGCGAGCGCGGGACGTTGTGAACAACGGCGGCTTCTCCACTGTCCGCTTCGAGCCCCCGGAGGCCGTCGATGGTTCATGGGTTCTCCACGTCTGGGATCCCTGCGGTGTTCTGCTCATCTTTGTGCAGTAGCGGGTGCAAGTCGGTGCTCGGGAGGAACGAAGACGTGACGGGCATCCGAGGGCTTGGGATACTCCCTGCCGGGCTGGCGCACGCGCCGAAGGACACGCGATGAACGTACTGTTGTGGGTTCTGCAGATCCTCGGTGCGCTCCTGTACGGAGCGTCGGGCGTCATGAAGGTGTTCCTGTTCGAAACGATCAGCCAGGACGTCCCGTCCTTCGGCGCATTGCCGCGGGAAGCCTGGATGGCGCTGGGCGTCCTGGAGCTCGTGTGCACCATCGGGCTCATCGTTCCGGCCGCGCTCCCGTGGCGACCGAACCTGACCATCCTGGCCGCCGTCCTTCTGGCGCTCGAAAGCCTTGTCTTCGTCTGGGTACACGTCAAGTACCACGAGGTGACACCGCTGATCCTGAGTGGCGTGCTGGGCCTCGTGATGGCCTTTGTCGCCTACGGTCGGTGGGTTCTCAGGCCGATCGTCTGACCGGCGGGCCCCCGGGTCCGCTTGGGGGGCGCCTGGCCTTGGCGAGGGCCTTCTGGCTGTTCGCGCGGGGTCGCCGTTGCGGCGCAGCGTTGCCGGCATGGACGTCGGTGGACGATCAACCGGGGCGCGACCGGCTTTGACGTAGCCGAGCGCGCTCGGGGCAGGTCGCGGCGGGGCTTGCGCCGTGACGCGGTGCGGGCGGACGCTGGGCAGCGGCAATCAGGTCACCGCGGCCAGCCCGCCCGGTGATTCTCGTGAGCGTGGCGGTTGGCGCGACCGGCAACAAAAAAAGGGAGGCGCCGTGCGCCTCCCCACGACGAATTTATACGCCCGCAGGGGGCTTGCGGCAAGGTCCCGCGCGTGATGCAGCATCGCCGGCTTGTCGAAAAGGCAGGAAATCGGAGCGATGCGATGACCGATGCGCAGACCTACTACCACGGCACCAAGGCCGAGCTGAAGATCGGTGACCTGATCCAGCCGGGCTATGCCTCCAACTATGGCCGGAGGAAGCAGGCGGCGTTCGTCTACCTGACCGCCACATTGGATGCCGCCACCTGGGGTGCCGAGCTGGCCGTTGGCACGGGGCGCGGCAGGATCTACATCGTCGAACCCACCGGAGCCATCGAAGATGATCCGAACCTGACGAACCGGCGATTTCCCGGGAATCCTACGAAGTCCTACCGTTCCCGCGACCCCTTCCGCGTCATCGGCGAGGTGGCGGAGTGGAAGGGACATTCGCCGGACCGGATCGAGGAAATGCACGCTCACCTCGAAAGCCTCGGGCAGCGTGGGATCGAGGCCACCGAGGAATGAGCAGGATCCGGCTCCCGGCACGGGGCGATACCGTGTGGCGGGTCCGCCCGGCAGCGCATGCCGCGCTGCGGCCGGACGATCACGGTCGATGGTCTCGTGACCGGTCCAGGCTGGGGACAGCCCGTATTGCGCCCCAAGCGCAACCCCAGTAAGGAGCCACGCATGCGGTTTCTCTTGTTTCTGCTACTTGTGCTGCCCCTCCATGCACGCGCTGTCGAGGAGACGCCGGAGGCGGCCGTGTCCGCGCTATGGCGCGCGTTGTCCAACGATCCGGGGGCCAGTGCGGATGCCGCGGCGCTTCGGCAGCTCTTTCACGAGGATGCCGTGATCTTTGGCGGCCGATACAAGGACGGCCAACCCGCGGTACGGCGTTCGGCCGTTGCCGATTTCCTCGAGGCCAACCAGCGCGTCAACGAGAAGGGCTTCTACGAGTGCGAGGTGCATCGCGTGGTCCAGGCCTACGACCGCTTTGCGGTGGCCTACAGCGTCGTCGAATCGAGGACGGACAAGGCTGCGAAGGCCGCGGACTTCGTCGGCGTCAACAGCATCCAGCTGTACAAGGACGGCGCGCGGTGGAAGATCCTGTCGCTGTACTACCACGTGGAGAAGCACGGGCTGCCCATTCCCCTCGGAAGCGGGAGATCCGGCCAATGCATTGCCTGACGGTTCGCCCAGGCGATTGCCGCCTTCCGGGGCGGTCCGGGTCGCGGGCAGGTGGTTCCCACATAACGGACGAGGGTGTCGAGAAATGAGTACTACCCATACCGGATCGTGCCTGTGCGGCGCAGTGCGCTACGCGGTGGATGGCGAGTTCGAGCGCTTCTATCTGTGCCACTGCCAGCACTGCCGCAAGGACACCGGATCGGCTCACGCCGCCAACCTGTTTTCTTCGCAGGCGGCGCTCAGATGGATCGCGGGCGAGGACAAGGTGACCTTCTTCAACCTGCCCGGCACCCGGCACAGCCGGAACTTCTGCTCGACCTGCGGTTCGGCGCTTCCCAGCCTGCAGGCGGAGGGCACGCTTCTGGTCGTTCCGGCCGGAAGCCTGGATACCGCGGTCTCCAGCCGCCCGGATGCCCATCTGTTCGTGGCGAGCCGGGCGGGCTGGGACGCGGGCCTGGAAGCAATTCCAGGAGTGGAAAGGTATCCTTCCTGAGCGCCGGCTGCGGTCAAGGGTGATTCCCGCGCGGCGGCGCTGCGTTGCGGTCCAGCTTGGTTCACGCGTCAATCCCGCGTCGGAGTGAAGCCATGGAACGAGACGGTCGTCACCGGTCGCTGCTGGTCGATTCTGCGTTGGCCCACCTGCTGAGGTTCGAGGCTCCCCTGGCGCCGGCGTACGGGGATGCGGTGGGCCGGCGCATGGTGGTGGCGTTCCTTGCCGTGGGCATCGGGCTGTTCTTCGCACTTCGCTTCGGGCTGGGCGCGCTGAGCGTGCGCGGACTGCCGGCGGCTAACCTGTGTTTCGTCGTTGCGCTGCTCGGGGCATTCCTGGTGGCGCAAAGGGCGTTCGTGAGGGCGCCGATGGCCACCGCCGGATTGCGGCGCTTCGCGGACTGGACCCGCCGTGAGCGCCTGTATGTCTTCCAGGTGATCCCCTTGGCTGCGGTGGTCTTCGCGATCGTGTTCCGCGGCCACCTGACGGCCTTGCTGGAGCAGCGCGGGCCGGTCGGGTTCGTGCTGTTCTCCGTACTCACGGGGCTGGTCTGGGGCTTCGTGCAGGAGCTGCTCTACCGCGGCTGGCTGCAGACCGAGCTGACGCGCCGCTTCGGCGCGGTGGCCGGCCTGCTCGCCGCAAACGTGGTGTTTACGCTGGGGCCGCTGCATCTGGACTATCTGACTGGGCCCGGCGGCGTGCGCTGGGCGGGCCTTCTCGCCGTATTCGGCATCGGGCTGTTCTTCGGATTCCTCTACCGCCGCTCCGGGAACGTATGGATTCCGGCGGTGCTGCACGGGCTCTGGCCGCTCAACATGAGCTGACGGTGGCGGGTGCGTCATTCGAGCGCCGGGCCATCTGCCGGCGGAGGTGTTCGGGCTAGACTCACGCCCGCCGATCGACCCGGTTCGAGCGCCAGGTGCTCCATGACGATGACCGACGAGGAACTGGAAGCGCACATCAAGGCCTGCCGGAAGCGGCTTGGCGCCAAGAACGGCGCGCTCACCCGCAAGTACGGCATCGGGACGCACCAGCGGTGGGACTTCGACTACACCACCGGAATCCTGGCGTTCGGGCCGGCCAAGGGGGCGCCGCTTCATCGCTTCCGGGCTTTTGCCCTGGGTACCAATTCGGAGCAAGGCTTCAAGTGGACCTGGGCAAGCCGGGAGGTTCTGGCCAAGGCGAAGAAGCCAAGTGCGCTGCTCAAGGCACTCGACCGGAGGTTCGGCTTTCCTCCGTTCAGCACGCCGGCGCTGCCGCCGGACCAGTGGCTGATCGATTCGCTGATCGCCATGTCCGTCGACGAGCTTGGGGCGCTCGGTTGCTACCTGGCGAATGGTCCCGCGTTCGGAACCGCCATCGCCATCGAGTCGGTGCTGCCGGCAGAATGCGCCTAGCCGTTTCCGGCATTGGTCTCCTCATTACTCCTTCATCATGATTCGATACCTGCTGTTGGTGATGTTCGCCGCTCCGCTCACGGCGAGTGCCGTCGTGATTCGCCATGACGTGGAAGACGCGAAGTACCGGATTCCGGCCTCGGTGTTCCCGGCGCTCGCGGACCTGCCCGGCGAGGGCCAGGGCGTCCTGATCGCGCCGCACTGGGTCGTGACCGCGGCACACGCGGTGCCGTCGCAGGGCCTGGATGACGTCACCATCGGCGGCGTGGCGCGCAAGGTCGAGCGCGTCGTCGCGCATCCGGGCTACAAGCGCTTGCCCGAGGCGCTCGGGAAGCAGGCCGTGGCCTTGGGTGATGCGTCCGAGGTCATGGCCTTCCTTGCGAACGTCGACGACATTGCGCTGGTCAGGCTTGCCGCGCCGGTTGCCGATGTCGCGCCGGTGGCGCTCTACCGCCAGAGCGACGAGATCGGGAAAACGGTCACGCTCATCGGCAAGGGCGCTACCGGTACCGGCATCGAGGGCCAGGGCCTCCACGCGTACCACCGCACCGAGCTACGGCGCGCCTTCAATGTCGTGACCGGCGCGGATGTGCGCTGGCTCTCGTATGCGTTCGACGCGCCTCCGGCCGGCCTGCTTCTGGAGGGCATCACCGGCAGCGGCGACAGCGGCGGGCCCGTCCTCGTCGATGCCGATGGCGGACAGCAGCTCGCTGGCCTGGCGTCGTGGAACAAGTACGCACAGAGCAGCGTCCGACCGTTCCACGCCGGGCTCTATGGCCAGGTCGTCTACAGCGTTCGAATCTCGCGCTATGCGGGCTGGATCGATGGCGTCATGTCCGCCGGCAGTGCAGGAGACTAGCGGGCAGGCGGTGCTGCATTGCTGGCCGCGATGTGCGCTTACTCGGTTCAAGCACGCTCATCGCACGCTGCCTTGTTCAAGCGTGTGACATTCATGGTGACGTCGATGACTCGCAAGTATCAGCAGTCGGAGTTTCCTCTCAAGCCTGTTGACCGCGGTGGACGCACACTTCATGTTGGGTGTGAAGCCAGGATCATTGCCATTCCAGATGTCGATTTCGATGGTTTTGATGCTGTAGGTCGCACCCGATATGTTGCGCTGGAAGGTCGGATTCTGCCTGTCGTCGATCTGGACGAGAACGGTTACGCAATCTTCCATCTTTTCTACAGCGAGCCTGCGGACATGATGGGCAGTATCCGGGCGCCACGAGATGCGAGTGAATTTTACATTCAAGAATTCTGTTTCGATCCGAGAGATGTAGAGCGCGTATAGCGCCAGCAAATACGTTCTGTGCTACCCCATCTTGAAATGGTGGCAGAGGGCGGTGATCAGACGCGGCTGCTGATGGCAGCCGCGTTGGGGGTGCGATAGCCCTAGGGCATTCCAGCGCGGACAAGGGCTGCAACCGGGCCGTTCCTGCCCGTATCTCGTGGGAATCCCGAGCAAGGCATTCCCATGAACGTCCTCACGGCCACGGCGCTCGTTGTGCTGGCGGCGCTATCGTCTCCTGCCCTGGGCGCAGCCGCCCCGGATTTCAGCCCGCTGGCCGGCCTCGTCCGGCAGACCCAGGAAGCGACCGGCTACCCGTTCGGCACGGCCGTGGCGGTCGTGAAGGACGGCGCGATCGTCTATGAAGGCTACTTCGGCTACGCGGACATCGCTGCGCGGACGCCGGTCACGCGGGACACGGTGTTCTATATCGCATCGGCGACCAAGCCGTTCTTCGCGTTGAATGCGCTGCTGAAGGAGGAGGCCGGACAGCTCGATATGCGGATGTCGCTGCAGCAGCTGTTTCCGGACATCCGCTTCGCGGGCATCGATGCGCAGGCGGTGACGGTCAGGGATCTCCTGATCCATGTCTCCGGCGTGGACAACCCGTCCCTGGTCTGGGCGACGGCGTTCAGTGGCGTGCACGATGCGGGCTCGCGGCGGGCGCTGGTCGCGGCGTCCGAGCCGGATACGGAGGCCGCGCACGGCACGTTCAAGTACACCAACGTGGGCTACAACATCCTGAGCGTCTGGATGGACCAGCGCCTGGCGATGCCGTGGCAGGACCAGTTGGACCGCGCCATCTTCCGGCCGCTGGCCATGGAACACACGACGGCCTCCATCAGCAAGGCGCAGGCGGCCGGCTGGCCGTTGGCAAGACCCTATTCGTTCGCGAGCGCGCAGCCGCGCGAGCCGCTGTACCTCACCAAGTCGGACGACACGATGCATGCGGCCGGGGGCCTGGTCTCGACGGCGTCGGACCTCGCCCGCTTTCTGATGGCCCAGCTTGGGCCGGCTGAGGGCGGAGCGCTCGCCAAGACGGCGATCGAGCGATCCCACGTACCGCAGATCGCGCTGGCATCGAAGTACCTGGACTTCCCGCGATCCGGCTACGCGTGGGGGTGGTACACGGGCACGTACAAGGGCAAGACGATGCTGCACCACTTCGGCGGCTTCGCCGGCTTTCATGCACACCTGTCCTTCATGCCGGAGCAGGATGTCGCGCTGGTGGTGCTCAACAACGACGATGTCCTGGGTGCGCAGCTGACCAACCTGATCGCCGACTACGTCTACGGCGTGCTGCTGCGAGAGCCCGGTATCGAGGCGACGGCAACGCGCCGGTTCGGCGAACTCCCGGCCAAGGCCGCCGAGGCACGCACCGCGGCGACCCGGCAGCGGGGCGTCATCCAGGCGCGGGCGTGGAACCTGTCCCAGCCACGCGCGCGCTATGCCGGCACCTACAGGCACGATCGGCTGGGCGACATGACGGTGCAGGTGGATGCGGACCAGCACATGGTCGTTCGCTGGGGGCGGCTGATGGCCACGGCCACCGGGGCCGAGCAGCCCGAACACGTCCGCGTCGAGCTTGTGCCCAACGCGGGTGAGTTCCTGGTCTTCACCGTGGCGAACGGCGAGGTCCAGGCCGTGGCCTTGGAGAACATCGTGTTCAAGAAGGTTCGCTAGGCGAGGGCGGACGCCGGGCCCAATCCCTTCTGCACGGCTCGGCCCGGCCCAGGGCGAGTGTCTGGCCGGTCCCTGGGACACGTGCGGCACTTCTCGCTATCCTCGGGAGGTGCGTCGCAGCCCAGGCTGCGCGTGGCTGCCTGGTGCTTCGGGGGTTTTGATGGCGGGTCCGGAAAAAGACGGCGTGTTCCTCTACGCCAAGGATCTTCCCGGTCTGGCCGGGTTCTACGAGTCGCTGCTCGGCTTGACGCGCGCCCATGCGTCGCCGGAGCTGGTGGTGCTCAACGGCGCGTCGATGCAGATGATCGTCCATGCGATCCCGCCGGCGATCGCGGCATCGATCGAGATCACCCGGCCGCCGCTGCGGCGGGAGGACACGGCGCTGAAGTTCTTCTTCACGGTTCCGAGCCTCGCCGAGGCGCGGATGCGCGCGCCGGGGCTCGGCGACGAAGTGCTGGCGCAGGTGTGGGAGGGACCGGGATTCCGGGTGTGCAATGCGGTGGACCCGGAAGGCAATATCTTTCAGGTGCGCGAGCGCACGGACTAGCGGTACACGCCCGACGTTGCGCTTCGCGTGGATCCAGGCGATCACTGGGAGCAACCGATGAACCGGCGAAGCTTCGGCCTTGTCCTCGGCGCTTGCGCCGGCTTTCTGGCGCTCCCTCGGGCCTTCGCCGAGGGCGCCGCCCTGTCGGATGCGGCGATACGCGACATCCTGCGCCGCCGCGTCGATGTCGACCGGCGCGCGACCGGCATGGTCGTCGGCATCGTCGCGGACGGGCGCCGGCGCGTGGTCGCCTACGGTACGCAGGCTGCGGGCGACAGCCGGCCGGTGGCGGCGGACACGCTGTTCGAGATCGGTTCGCTGACCAAGGTGTTCACCGCGCTGCTGCTGGCCGATGCGGTGCAGCGCAAACAGCTGCGGTCCGACGATCCGGTCGATCGCTACCTGCCCGCGGGCTTCCAGACACCGCAGTACAACGGGCGGGCGATCACGCTGGCGGACCTGGCGACGCATACATCCGGATTGCCCTTGTTCCCGCCGCTCACGGGCCATCCGCTGGAGGCCCTGGCACGCTACACCGCCACGGACCTGCGCGCATGGCTGGCGGGCCTGGCCCTGTCGCGGGACCCGGGCTCCCGCTGGGAGTACTCCAACGTCGGCTACGGCCTGCTCGGCCTCGCCCTGGCCAACCAGGCCGGGGCGAGTTACGAGGGGCTGCTGGACCGGCGCATCCTGGACCCGCTGGGGTTGCGGGACACGACGCTGCATCCGGCCGGCACGGCGCGCGATCGGCTGGCGGTGGGGCACAGCCCGGCGCTGGTACCGGTGCCGCCGCTCGACCTCGGCCTGTTCGCGCCGGCCGGGGCGCTGCGCTCGACGGCGCAGGACCTGCTGCGCTTCGCGGAGGCGGTACTGCCCGGCTCGGGTTCGCCGCTGGAGGTACCCGCACAGCAGCTGCTGGGCATCCGCCGGCCGGCGCCGCCGATCGGCGGCGACCAGGTGCTGGGCTGGGAGGTGGCGGGCGGGACGGACCCCTACGTCGTCAAGGACGGCGTGACGGCCGGGCAAGCGGCTTCGATCGTGCTGGACCTGCCGCGGCGAATCGGCGTGGTCGTGCTTTCCAATGCGCTGCCGGTGAAGATGAAGGCGCCGCCGGATGGCGGTGTCGGCGCGGCGGACCTGGCGCGGCACCTGGTACGGCCGGCACTGCCGCTCGGTTAGCGGGTACTGCCGGCTGCAGCAATGCGGATGCGTCACCGGCAGTTGGTCGAGCGCGTGGCAGGGCGTTCATTCCAACGGAGAGTCGCAATGAAACCGACGTTCCCGGCAGCCGTTCCCGAGATCCCGGTGAGGGACATCCAGGCGGCTGCGGCCTACTACCAGAACCACTTCGGATTCACGCTGGACTGGCTGGCCACGGACCTCGGCCTTGCGGGCATCTCGAAAGGACAGTGCCGGTTGTTCCTGGCGGATGCGGATTTCCGGCAGCACTACGGCACTGCCGGGCCGGTGCTGACCTGGCTCAACCTCGACAGCAACGACGAGGTGGATGCGCTCTACCGGTCGTGGAGCGCGAGCGAGGCGCGACTGCTTTGCGCGCCGGAGTCGAAACCGTGGGGCCTGCACGAGTTCACCGCAGCCGATCCGGATGGCAACCTGTTCCGGGTCTTTCATGATTTCGGCACGGCCGGGCGGGCGGAAGCAGGCTGAGGCAGGCTTGCGCGGCGTCGCGCCTGCGGTGGTGAATCGGAGTGCCGGCGGCGTGGCATGATTCGGGGGTCTGCATACGTTCAGGGAGTGGCTATGAGTCGTGAAGACGTGGTCGCGATAGCGTCCCGGTTGTTCTCGGTATTCCTGCTCGTTACGACGATCCGGGCGGTGTCCAATGCGTTCTTCGCGGCGGAGGCGTTCTCGTCCACGGCCGGTTTCGTCGCGCTGATGACGGTGGTAAGCCTGGCGTCACTGGCCGTCGCGGCGCTGCTCTGGTACTTCCCGTTGACGATTGCCAGGAAGCTCCTGCCGGTCATGAAGGAGCCCAAGCCCCTGGTCGATCCGGTATCGCGGACGGCCCTGGAGCTGGCCCTCACGGTGATCGGCTTCTGGATGCTGGCGACGACGATCATGGACCTGACCTACTGGATCGTGCTGCTGGCGCAGGCCTTCGGCGCGGAGGATGGCGTCGGCTTCGGCCCTCATGAGCGAGCCAGCCTCGTCGCATTGGCGGTCGAGCTTGCGCTGGGCCTGTGGCTGGTTCTGGGCAGCCGCGGCGTAGTCAACCTGGTCCAGCGCTTGCGGTATGCCGGCAGGCCGATGAATGATGACGATCTGCGTCCCTGACGTACGGCGTGCGGGCATTCGGCACGGACGACGCGCCGATGGCGCGCACGTGCGCATCCACGATGCCGCCGTGTTCCGCGCAGGCGGGACCGCCGGGCACCAGGGCGGCACCTGATCGGGCGGCAGGCCCTGCGCGGTATCCGATTCGCCAGCGCAGGATTTCGGAGCGAGACATGAAAGCGATCCACCAGATCACGCCGTTCCTGCACGTTCCCGATCTGCCGGAGGCGCTGGCCTTCTTCTGCGACGTGCTCGGGTTCGAGGTCGCCTATCACCGGCCGGGATACGCCTATGTCGCGCTGGAAGGGTGCGGCCTGCGTCTGCTGGAGGAGCCGGCGCGCAGGCTGACGCCCGACGGCAAGGCGCGGGTGGCGGTCTATGTGGACGTGGCCGACATCGATGCATTGCACGCGCACCTGGCGCCGGCCCTGGCCGCGCTGCCGGCGGACCGCGTGGAGCCGCTGATGGACAAACCCTACGGCCAGCGCGAGTTCCAGGTGCGCATGCCCGACGGCGACTGGCTCACGTTCGGTGCCGCCATCGTCTAGCTTTCAGCGCCGAGCCTTCGCGGTGCGGCGGGTCCTGCAGGAGGCGCAACGATGCACAAGAGCCGGCTCGGAAACATCGTCATCGACTGCCCGGGCGGCGACCTGTGGCCGGCCGCCCGCTTCTGGAGTTCCGCGCTCGGCTATCCGCTGCCGGCAGCAACCGACGCGACCGGCCGCTTCATCCAGCTCGTGACGCCCCCGGGCGACGTGCAGGTCATCATCCAGCACGTCGATCACGCGGCGCGTGCGCACCTGGATATCGAGACCGACGCGATCGCGTCGGAAGTGGAGCGCCTGGAGGCACTGGGAGCGACCGTCGTGTCGAGGCAGGCGACCTGGGTGGTGATGCAGGCGCCGAGCGGCCAGCGGTTCTGCGTCGGCAGTCCGTACCGTGACGGATTCGACCGGCACGCCAACGTGTGGGCGTAGCCCGGCGGCTGCTTCTTCGTCGACGGCGTTACGCGGAAAGGCCGCGCGGATGAGGGCGCAGGCGCGCGCCGGCACGGCGCGAAGCCAGGCGCCGCGCCACGCTTGACGCGCCCACCCCGCAGGTCGACCATCGTTTGCCCCGCCCATGGGGCGACACAGGGACGGCCGGCCATGTTCGACAGGCTCATCGGATTCTTGTTCGGAACGGCATCAGCGGCATCGCCCGCCGCCACGGAATGGATGGAAGGCGGCCTCTACGTCACCCCGCGCGAAAACGGCGCGTACGTACCGTTGAAGATCCTCAAGGTGGACGCCGACGGCGTGCACGTACGCATCTACAGCAATGTCTATCCGGAGGTGCCGGCCCGTATCGACGAGTCCACGCTGTACATGGCCGGCATCGACCAGCGCGAGGACGAGCCGATGGGCATGGGCCACCTGCCGATTTCCCTGTCGTCGTTCTCGACCTGGGGCGCGGTGCTCGTGCAGCCGTCCTCGGTGTCCGACCAGGAACTGGAAGGCTACGCCCTGTGGCTGGAGGCGAATGGGGGGTACTTCTAGAGGCCTCGGGAAACCGATGATGGAGGTAACGGCGGCAGTTCATCGAATTGCGGCTTACGACCCGAAGCGGACATAGCGTAACTAGGTGATCAGTCATTGCACCGCGCGCAGGAATTCACGGGTAGTCTTTGGCACGCCACGACACTGCGATCAGTTGCCGCAGAGGCGCTACCGACATGCACATGAGTTTCTCCACGGAGTTGGCAGGATTCACGAGCTCGTTCCGTCAAGCGCCGCCCGCGCTCGCGAACCACTTGCTGATGAAGGAGTTCAACAGCACGGGCCACTTTTGGCTACCGGGAGCGGACGCCAAGGTAGTTTGGGGAAAACTGCGGTATGAACCCGGCGGCGCCACGAGTTTGATGTTGGACGGCAATCTCTCGCCGGACGATCCCTACTCGATTCACATCGATGTCCCCGAGATACATGGTCGCTTGTTCAATGGCGCGCCATGCGTGCTTCGAGGTGTCTGGGGCGGTATCGAGACCTTCCTCGGTGAGGAGGAACGATTCCGGACCAGGTTGTATGCGCGGCAATTCCTCTTTGGCCTCGATCCCAAAGCGCCCGATCGCTTTCGTGGGATCGCGATCACATTCTCCCATCTCAATGACTGGTTCGAGCGACCGATTCAGCTCGAATACCAAAAGGAGGAACCCCATGATTGCCACGTCCACTTTTCTCCCGCGAAGCAGGAGGCGTCGAGCACCTTTCGAGATCGACCGTTCAAGCTAGACGTCTTCTGCGTTCGCACGATGCCTTTCGGCCCTGATTCGGAGAAGCTAGAGTTTACCTATCAATACCGAGTGGACATCGTCCCCGAGGAGCCGCAGACACTCGAATGGCATCTCGCGCTCGCGTCCCTCGTTCGCGACCTCTTCATCTTCCTGGTTGGAACCGGCGTCTACACCTTGGAGCTTCAAGCGTTCGCAGGCGAAGAATTCTATAAGCGAGGCGTTCGTATTTTTCCACATGTCGCCGTTCCTGCTCTAGTGCGTCTCGATCCGCACTACTTCTACTCGACGAACGCCAAGATTGGCGCTCAGTTTGAAGCGCTTCTTCGTGCGTGGCTGGAGAACGCGGACAAGCTGTCCGTCATCAGGAATACGATCTCCGACCTACTCACCATTGACGGCACTTCGCCCCAGGCGGTGTTCACGCGCGTCGTGCAAACACTCGAACACTTTCACGGACTGGTCTTCCCAGGAGAACACCGCTATGTCCCGCGGTCCACGTGGCGAGGTTTCGTGAAATGGCTCGGCCAGAACTTTCCCAGTTGCTGGGAAGGGGCGAGCAAGGAACAAACGGCTTCGCTATTGGCAGCTACTGCCCCCCTGATCGGCCGAATCGGCGGTATCAATTCGCTGTCGTTTCGCAGTCGCATCAGGTCACTGTTCGAGGCGGTACCAGCCAACGAACTCATGCCGATGATAGACAATCCACTGGACTCGTCGTCATTCCTCGACGAGTTCCTGCCTCGTCTCGAGGCAACTCGGAACTATCTCACGCACTTTAGCCCGGAGCTGCGATCCCGCGCGTTCATCGGCGCCGAGCTCGAAGCGGCGACTCTCCGGTGCTGGTCCGTTCTGGTGTTCACGGTCGCGCGTTTTCTTGGGCTGCCGAATGAGTTGGCTGGAGATCTCGGCATCGCCGCTAGAAAGACGCTCTTCCTGGTTCGTACCGACGCACAGCTCTAGGTCCTGCTCACCGTCACCCAGACGTCCAGGAGTGGCGTCAGGCGATTGGCCGGACTGTCGGCGCCGAGTTCGCTCTCGGCCGCTCCTCGATCCTCCTAGGCGAGGAGTCCGTAGGTTCGCCGAATCGCCGCCTGCAGCGCTGTCCTACCCCACAACGCCAAGCAGGCCATCCAAGGCGTGCGCCAAGAGCTGTCGCAGTCGATCCTTGGGAATCGGAGGCATAGCCTCGCTCGCCACTTGGATCTGGTTTCTGACCTCAATAGCCCACCGTCGCTCGTCCAGTAGATCGCGATCGATCCGGCCATGCTCGTATCGAGCCTTGAGCGCGATCATCGCGTTTCGCTGGCCGCTGGGTTGCAACCCGAGGAAAACAGCAACAAACCTAGCCGGATCCAGCGACGCCAAGACAGGTATGTCGTAGAACTTGCTGTCCTCGTGGTTCGTCAGGCAGACCCGACGCAGGAACAAGCTCGGATTGTCCCGCATGTTCACCAGTAGTTCTTCGGCGATCGCTGGTCTGCGATCGGCCTCGGTAGCGCGACGCTTCTCGTTCAGATAGTCGCGCAGTTGGCGGTACTCCACCGATTCGGCCTCGTGGAATCCCAGCCCACCATAGGCATTGAACGCCATATCGAAATGGCCGCCGTGCGGATCGATGGGTTCGAGCACGCCGCGCGCGTACAGGTCATCCACATAAGCCCTGCCATCAGCAAGCACTTGTTCGCGGTTATCGGGGATAGCTCCAATCCTTGACAACCAGAGTCGGAGTCCGAACACATGCAGCACTTCGCCGGTGACCGTGTACTCGCGAGCCGCGTACGTGCGCTCCATGTCGGCCAAAGCGCGATTGACTTCGTCTTCCGTGCGCTCGTAGGAATGCCAAACCGTACGCCATGCCGGCTCCTGCTCGACAACAACGAAATACGAACTTTCATCGAGCTCCCCGCGTATCCTCGTTTTGTCGACAACTCCCTTGACGATCACGTTCACCAGCGTCTGGTCTGACAATAGGTCCGTATCCAGCCGAATCATCGGATATCGCTCATCGACTTCGACGATCCGCGGCGCCTCGCCGTCCGCGCCGCGCCGCATGAAGGCCGTTAGCAGATTGGTCTGGCGTTCCATTATGTCTTCCGAGGATAGCCGCCCGGCCTTCACTTCGAATGAAAGCGCGAACAGCAACCCCAATAGTGTGGTCATTGCGCCGTCGTTCGCCCGATGCTTCTCGTCCAGGAGAACGTACAGACGTTCGAAGTCCCAGATCGTCTGCTGCAGCACCCTCAAGTTGTTCAGTTCGGATTGGTGGTAGATCTCCGCAACGACCGAGGACTTGGATGCCACGAAGTCCTTCGCGCCTCGGTCCTTGATCGAAGCAATGAACGCCTCCAGCGCCTCCTCAAAAGCCGACTGGATGTCGAACGCTTTCCCCACCAGCTTCTCGCGAATGCGCTGGTACGCCTGGTCTCTGATTTCAGCCTCGTTCGCGATAATGATGACCTTGTGACCCTCCTGTTCGACGAACACGTTGATGTAGCCCATCACCGTGTTGACGGGCATCTCGCACCGCTCCAGGTCGTCAAATATGTAGAGGTCTGATTTTGATCGAGCGATAAAGTCCCTTGCCTTGAGGTCCAACTCAACATTGAAATACTTGCCGACCGACCTTAGCGCGCGACCGCCGATCTCGACGCCCTTGTGCTTCAGAACGGGATACATGGATTGCAGGATCGCATCGTCGATTTCGTCAACAGACCTGAGGCCATAAAGGCTGACGTAGACGTGCCGCATTGTCTCGCCGAGTAACTTGACGAAGTTCTTGATGACAAAGGTCTTCCCTATTCCCCAAGGGCCGTTTAGCAGTACCGCGAACATCGGCGGGGTTGAGAAGGACAGGTAGTAACGCAGGTAGTCCTTTACATGCTGGTTGCGGTCCGGTACGTCGGGACGCGCCGAGGCCCCACCTGCCAGCAAAGGCACGGTGTCGTTGGCTGCGGGCTGCTCGGGCTTCGTCAGGTTTCGCCGAATCCAGTCAATCATTGCTCTTCCCCTTTCGCAATCGACCTTTCCCCACCTCCGGCGCGGTGCTGCGTCGAATTCGACTTGCCCGGAAAGTCCGGGCAAGCCGTTCATATTCATACGCGGCAGACCCGCACATACTCAATCAGTTCTCATGGTGGAATAGCGTTACGCTCGCAGACGCCCCACTACGCTTGACTTAAGAAGGGCAGATGGCAACGACCGCTCTTGGCCGAAAGCAGACAGCGCTTGATTGACAGTCAGTTCCGACTTATTGGTCGATCCATCGCGTTCCGGGCCATAGGATTCAACAGCGCACGCGTGAATGCCATCAGAGCGCCGCTACCGGTCAGCGCAGCTCCGCAACGGCACGCCGCGCGCCCTGGAACCGCCGCCGGTACTCGGCCGGTGACAGCCCCACCAGGCGCTTGAAGCTGCGGCGGAAGCCGCCGCTGTCCTCGTAGCCGGTGGCGGCCGCGACCTGGTCGATGGAGTCGCGCGTGAGTTCCAGCAGCTCGCGGCCGCGGGCGATGCGCAGCTGCTGGTGGTACTCGCTCGGCGTCATGCCGGTGGCCTTGATGAAGCGGCGCAGGAACGTGCGCGTGCCGAGTCCGGCGCGACCGGCCAGCGTGGCGATGGAGAATGCGGCGGGGGCATGCGCCTGCAGCCAGTGCTGGGCGGCGAGGATGGCCTTGTCGCCGTGCTGCAGGCGTGGCGTGAAGTCGCTGTAGAAGCGCTGCTCGCGACCGGGCGGGTCCATCAGCATGAAGCGCGCGGTCGCCAGCATCACCGCGGGTCCCAGCAGCCGCTCGACCAGGCTGAGCCCCATGTCGGCCCAGGCCAGCACGCCGCCGGCGGTGACGATGTCGCCGTCGTCGATGACGAGGCGGTCGGCGTCGATCGCGAGGTCCGGAAAGCGCCGGCGCAGCTCCTCGGCGAACATCCAGTGGGTGGTGGCGCGGCGGCCGGTGAGCAGGCCCGAGTCGGCCAGCAGGAACACGCCGCCGCAGACGGCGGCGACGACGGCGCCTTCGGCATGCCGGCGCGCGATCCAGGCGCTGCAGTCCGGCGCGTGGCCGCGCGCCATCGGCGCGAGCTGGCTGGCGGGCACGACCACCAGCGCCGGTGCGCCGGCCGGTCCGGGCTGGCTGTCGTACGCGCAGTGAAGGTCACCGCCGTCCTGCGGCGGGTGCCAGTGCGTGACGCGGACCAGGGCCGGCACCGCGGGCCGGTGCAGGCGCGCGAAGTAGTCGGCATAGCCGAACAGGTCGGTGACACCGTGGATGCAGGTGGCCTGCGATCCGGGATAGCAGACGATCGCGATCTCGATCGGCGCGTGGTCTGTCACTTGCGGCCCGGTCTTTGTCATTTGCGTCCCTCCCCGGCGGAACGGTCGGTCGCTATCTTGAGCCGCAGACATTCGGAGGGGAAGCGGACGCGATGACCACACCGACCTGGCAGGACGATCCGGCCCATGCGCTGCGCATCGCGTCGGCGGAAGGAACCTTCGACGCCTACCTGGCGCGCCCGGACGCGGCGCCCCGGCCCGCCGTGGTGGTCCTGCACGAGGTGTTCGGCGTCAATGCCGACCTGCGTGCGACCTGCGACGAGCTGGCGGCGGAAGGCTTCATCGCCCTGTGCCCGGAGCTGTTCTGGCGGCAGGCGCGCGGGGTGGACCTGTCGGTGCGGTCGAAGGAGGACTGGCTCAAGGGCATCGCCTACTACCAGGCGTTCGACCTCGATGCCGGTGTCCGCGACGTCGAGGCGACGGTGGCGGCTGCGCGGGCGCTGCCCGGGGCCACCGGCAAGGTGGCCGTCATGGGCTTCTGCCTGGGCGGGCTGCTCACCTTCCTGGCTGCGGCGCGCACGCGGGTGGATGCGGCCGTGGCGTTCCACGGCGCCCGGACGGAAGAGTTCCTCGGCGAGGCGACGGACCTCGACGCGCCGCTGCAGATGCACCTGGCCGAAGCGGACGAGTTCATCCCGATGGATGCGCAGCGCGCGATCACGGCAGCGCTGGCGGGAAACCCGCGCGTCGAGATCCACAGCTATCCGGGCTGCCGGCATGCGTTCTCGCGGCACGGCGGCCTGCATTTCGACGCGGACGCGGCGCAGCTGTCGCGGGCGCGGACGCTCGCCTTCCTGCGTCGCCACCTGGCCTGAGCGGCGGCCATGTCCCGGGGGGGCCGACGGTGCGGCATGCGACCTCCGGCCGGGCCGGCCAGCCGCCGGGGCCGGGAGGGATCGGCGAGGCGATGGCCGATGTAGTCTTGAGCGCCGTCCTGGCCCGGGCGCTCGATGCCGCGAGCGCGGTGCCGGCCGGTTGTCCGCTCGATCGACCCGACGTCCCGATGATCCCCGTCCGCTGAAAGGAACGCGCCCATGAAAGAAGACAGCTTTGCAGGTCGTGGTGGCACCCGGATCTTTTTTCGCTCCTGGCATCCGCCGGCACCGCGGGCGGTGGTCGTGATCTGCCACGGCGTGAACGCCCACGGCGGGCAGTACGTCTGGGCGGCCGAGCAGCTGCAGGCGGCCGGCTTCGCGGTCTACGCGATCGACCTGCGCGGCCGCGGCCGCTCGGAAGGCGAGCGCTTCTACGTCGACGACATCGCCGACTACGTGGACGACCTCGGCACGCTGATCGATCTCGCCAAGTCGCGCGAACCGGGCCTGCCGGTGTACCTGCTCGGTCACAGCGCCGGTGGCGTCGTCTCCTGCACCTACGCGCTCGATCGGCAGGCGGAACTGGCGGGCCTGATCTGCGAGAGCTTCGCGTTCCAGGTGCCGGCGCCGGCGGTGGTGCTCGCCCTCATCAAGGGCCTTGCGCGCATCGCGCCGCGGCTGCCGGTGCTCAAGCTCAAGAACGCCGATTTCTCGCGCGATCCGGCTGCCGTGGCGGCGCTGGATGCCGATCCGCTGACGCGCGGCGAAGTGCAGCCGGCGAAGACCGTGGCGGCGCTGGTGCGGGCCACCGAACGCATGCGCCGCGAGTTCCCGCGGATCACGCTGCCGGTCTTCATCCTGCACGGCACGGCGGACAAGGCGACGGTACCGGCCGGCAGCCAGTTCTTCCACGCCACGGCCGGTTCGCGCGACAAGACGCTGCGGCTCTACGAAGGACACGCCCACGATCTGCTCAACGATCTCGGCAAGGAGGCCGTGATGGCCGACATCGTCGCCTGGATCGACGCGCGACTGCGCTGACCGGGCCGGCGGACCGGATAACCGGCCCCGTCGCCCGGTCGGGCGCCGGTCGCGAACCGGTGTCGCCGGACTGCGCTAGGCTCGGGACCCGACTGCATCGTTCTTCACCCACCCAGGAGTACGTCATGCCTTTCGTCAAGACCCAAGACGGTACCGAGATCTTCTACAAGGACTGGGGCACCGGACAGCCGCTGGTGTTCCACCACGGCTGGCCGCTGAGCGGGGATGACTGGGACGCCCAGATGATGTTCTTCCTGTCGAAGGGCTATCGGGTCATCGCCCATGATCGCCGCGGCCACGGACGCTCGTCGCAGACCGACAGCGGCAACGAGATGGACACCTACGCGGCGGACGTCGCCGCGCTGGCCGCGCACCTGGATCTCAAGGATGCGGTCCACATCGGCCACTCGACCGGCGGCGGTGAGGTGACGCGCTACGTGGCGCGTCACGGTGGCAACGGCCGGGTCGCCAAGGCGGTGCTGATCGGGGCGGTGCCGCCGGTCATGGTCAAATCCGACGCCAATCCGGGCGGCCTGCCGCTGGAGGTGTTCGACGGCTTCCGCGCCGCGCTGGTCGCCAACCGCGCGCAGTTCTACGTCGACGTGCCGGCCGGGCCGTTCTACGGCTTCAACCGTCCGGGCGCGAAGGTGTCGCAGGGCGTCATCGACAATTGGTGGCGGCAGGGCATGGCGGGCGGCATCAAGGCGCACTACGACTGCATCAAGGCCTTCTCCGAAACCGATTTCACCGAAGACCTCAAGGCGATCGAGGTGCCCACGCTGGTGATGCACGGCGATGACGACCAGATCGTGCCGATCGCCGATTCGGCGCTGCTGTCGGTCAAGCTGCTGAAGAAGGGAACGCTGAAGGTCTATCCGGGCCTGCCGCACGGCATGTGCACCACGCATCCGGACACGATCAACGCGGACTTGCTGGCCTTCATCCAGTCCTGACGGGAACGCAAGACGCGTGCCGCGCCCGGGGCAGCCCGGGCAGCCTGTACCGGAACCCCCGCCGCACGGCGTGCGGTGGGGTGAAACGGGATGCCGGTGCGCCGGCGCGCATCGGAGCGGAGGCCGGATCGCATGCACTTGGTTTTCACCAAAGGCGCGGGCAAGCACGACCGCATGGCCGTGGTCCGCGCCGGCGTGCCGCAGGCGGCGATCGGCTGCCCCAAGCAAGGGATCATTCCGCACGACATGGTGCATTACGCGGTCGAGGTGACGCTGCACGCGCGCGGCTTCATCGCCCGTGTGGCTGCCGGCGAAGAGGCCGTGTTCCAGATGGTGCCGGAGGCGCAGAGCGACGGCGTCGAGCGGCTGGTGGAAGTGCTCCAGGCGGATGGCTGGTCGGGTTGGACCGGTGCGCCGCAGGATCTGTTGGATCTCTATCACGTCACCTGCCAGGCACGCGGCTGTCCGCCGCTGGCCATCGGCATCGGTGATGTCGAAGCGGTCCGCGGGCGAGTGCTGGAACTGACCGCCCGATGGGCGTCGACGCCGGTCGGCGCGTCGCTGGCGCTGCCGTTTCCCGACGCCTAGCCGGGCCTGCGAAGCCGCCTCGTCCGCCGTCGACGGAAGAGGCGGCTCGTCGGGGTGGGTCTCAGTCCACCGTGTACTGCTGCAGCGACACCGGCAGTCCGCTGCCCTCCACGACCATGATCAGCGACGAGAGGAAGTCGATGCTTGCGAACGTGACCGGTGCGGTCGCGCCGCAACCCGGCGCACGAATGAACGAGGGGTGCGTCTCGGCAGCGAGATTGTTGGCAGGATAGAACGACGGAACCGTATCGGCGCCGGCACCATTGGTCCATTCGACGACCAGGTTGCTGGCGGTGGTGTCGGCGATGGTGCCGGTGACCGGAATCGTGAAGCTGGTCGGCGCATTGCCGGCTGGTACCGAGAGCGGCATCGTCGCCGTGCCGATCGGTGTCAACGCGGCAAGCGGGATCGTGTCTTCCGGTGTCGATGCGGGAATCGTGTAGAGGTTGACCGTGATCGGCAACGCATCGCTGCCACCGGAGCCGCCGTCCCGAACGGCGATCGTGACCGCGCTGACCGATGCGCTCGGCGCCGCACCGTGTTCGGCCAGGTAGAAGCGCCGGTAGAACGCGCTCTCGCTGGTTCCGGTTTCGTCGTCATTGGGGCAGGAAACGCCCTCGGTGCCGGGCGTGTTGTCGGTCTGTTGCGAGATCGATGCCGCTCCCAGGGCAATCGGCGCGCCGCTCACGTCGGAAGGGGTGGTGCCCGCGGCGCCGCGGGTCCAGGTGGCGGCCGCTGCCGGGCCTGCCAATGTCACCGCCACAGCCGTCGCGATGATCGAGAACGCCGTACTACGCATGCTGATGCACTCCGAATGATGGGATAGGAAGCCTCATGGTCGAGGGCTGCACGGCGCCGGACAATGCGCAATCGAACACGCGCGCTACAGCGACCGGTACATGCGACCGGGCCGTTACAGCGCACTGGACGGCGGTTCGGTCGGCCGAGGCATCGATCGGCCGGACAGGCAGGCGTATGTGTCGCAGGTCGACGCCGGGTGCGGGCGCCCGCGCACCGGCGCCATCGGCATCGTGCGCCCGACGTGTGTGCCGGCGAAGGCGTACCATCCATCGGCCCGTCCCGCGGACGGACGGCCAGGCGGTCCCTGTCGGTCTTTCGGTCGTCCGCCCACGATCCCAAGGAGAACGCGTCATGTCGTTGCGCAGCGGTGGAATCGTCCTGGCCCTCGCGTTCTTCGCCGCCGCCGCCGTTACCCCGGCCGGGGCCGATCCGGTCGCCGTGCCGGCCCATGACGCCGCGCTGGCCAAGGCGCTCGGTGCCGATGAGCTGGGCATGCGCAAGTACGTCCTCGTCGTGCTCAAGACCGGCCCCAAGAAGATGCCGCCCGGCCCCGCGCGCGATGCGATGTTCAAGGGGCACTTCGCGAACATCCAGCGCCTGGCGGACCAGGGAAAGCTCGCCCTGGCCGGCCCGCTGGACGGCGTGGACGGCTGGCGTGGTCTCTTCGTCCTCGCCACCGACGATCCCGCAGAGGCCAAGCGCCACGTCGAGCAGGACCCGGTCGTTGCCAACGGCGAGATGGTGGCCGAGTACCACGTGTTCTACGGCTCGGCCGGATTGATGCTGGTCAACGAGACGCACAAGAAGGTCGCGTCGAAGCAGGGGCCGTGATGTGAGTGTGCCGGGCACCACCCGAGGACGACCGGTAGCAGCGCTGCGACATGTCGTCTCGGCGATGCTGCTCGTGGTCGGTCTCATCCACCTGCTGCCATTGCCCGGCGTCCTCGGCGGTGAGCGGCTGGCCGCGCTCTACGGCCTGACCCTGGCCGATCCGAACCTCGAAATCCTGCTGCGGCATCGCGCGGTGCTGTTCGGCCTGCTCGGCGTGTTCCTGGTCGTCGCCGCGTTCCGGCGCGCGTACCAGTGGAGCGCCTTGGTGGCGGGCGTCGTCAGCGTCGTCTCGTTCCTCGGCCTGGCGTGGTCCGTCGCTGGCTACAATGCGCAGGTCGGGCGCGTCGTCACCGCGGATGTCGTCGCGCTGGCCTGTCTCGTCGTGGGCCTGGCGGCGCATGCGTACGCGAGCCGGGTGCGCTGACGACGCGTGTCATCGGTTCCGCAATGCGCGGCTCGGGGGCTGCAATGAAGGTCATCTATCGGAAGGCGGTGCCGGACGACGCACCGGCCTGCATCGTCCTGCGCGGCAGGACGCGCGAGAACGCGTTCTCGGTCGAGCAGCTGCGCGCCGTGGGCGTCACGCTCGAAAGCTGGCGGTCGGGCATCGCCGACGATACCTTGCCGGGCTACGTGGCGCTGGCCGACGGCGTGCTGGCGGGCTACTGCTTCGGCGCGCGGGACACCGGGGAGATCGTCGTCCTCGCGCTGCTGCCGGACTACGAAGGCCGGGGCATCGGCAAGACGCTGCTGGGCCTCATGGTCGCGCAGTTCAAGGCGATGGGGCTGGAGCGGCTCTTTCTCGGCTGCTCGTCCAACCCGGCGGTCCGGTCCTATGGCTTCTACCGGCACCTGGGCTGGAGGCCCACGGGAGCGGTCGACGGCCTGGGCGACGAGGTGCTGGAGTACGTTCCCTGACGGTACGACCCGGCTGGGGCTTGCCCGTGCAGGCAGGCGAGGCGCCGTGGCATGATCCGCTCGTCCGGCATCCGGGGGGCTCCCATGCGGCGGCTGGCCGCGCATGACGGACCTGCCGAATCCCGCTGACCGCACGACGACCGCCACCCACGGCGGATAGAGGGCTCCATGGCCATGCAGCGAGAGCGTTTGCGTCGTCCGGCGCTGGCGGTCCTGGCGATCCTCGCGGGATTCGGCGCATGCCTGCAGCTGTGGCTGTCGGTTCGCCTCGCCGCCAGCAACGGGCAATCCCTGGGCCAGGGCCTGGTGGCCTATTTCGGCTATTTCACCGTGCTCACCAACATCCTCGTGGCCTTGACCGCCGCGGCGAGCCTGGTCGCTTCGCCCGCGCGTCTCGTCCGCGGGCCCGGCAGCGGCAGCGTGCGCGGCTGCGCCACCACCGCGATCGTCCTGGTCGGGATCGCCTACCACCTGTTGCTGCGTCATATCTGGAGCCCGCAGGGCTGGCAATGGATCGCCGATATCACCCTGCACTACGCGGTGCCGCTGGCGGCGCTGGCGTGCTGGGTCGCGTTCCCGCCGCGCGAGCGATTGCCGGCCTGGGCGCCGCTGGCGTGGTGCGCGTATCCGGTGGCCTATTTCGTCTATGCGCTGGTGCGTGGCGCGCTGATCGGCAGCTACCCGTACCCGTTCATCGACGTGGACCAGCTCGGCTATGCTCGGGCGCTGGCGAACGCGGTCGGGCTCCTGGCCGGTTTCATCGTGCTGGGCTTCGCCGTCCGGGCGGTCGCCGCGGTACGCTCGCGGGCGGTGGCCACAGGTGCTTGAGGCGCCCCGATAGCCGGGGCGCGGATGCGGCGTTGGTCGTGCCGGCCGCCACTCGTCTTCCAAGGAGGCAGCCACGGGCTGCGATCGAACGATGTCCTCATCCATCGGCAGGCAATCCCTCGCGCTGGTCGCGCTCGTCGTGCGGGACTACGACGAGGCGATCGATTTCTACGTCCGCGTCCTCGGCTTCACCCTGGTGGAGGACACCTACCTGCCGGACCAGGACAAGCGCTGGGTCGTGGTCGCGCCACCGGGCGCATCGGAGTCGCGCCTGCTTCTGGCCCGCGCGGTCGGTGACGAACAGGCTTCGCGCGTCGGCAACCAGACCGGCGGCCGCGTGTTCCTTTTCCTCTACACCGACGATTTCTGGCGGGACTACCGGGCCTATAAGGCCCGCGGCGTGGTGTTCGTCCGCGAGCCGAACGAGCAGCGCTACGGGACCGTCGCGGTGTTCGCCGACCTCTACGGCACGCTCTGGGACCTGGTCCAGCCGCGGCAGTCGCAGGACGCCGCCGAAGAGGGGTGATCGCGCCGTGATCCGTCGCGCGCGCCGCGCGGGACCCCAGCGGCCGCTTGCCGCCGGCCGGCACTGTTCGCTACGCTAGCGCCCGCGCGCCCCGTCCGCGGCGCCGCCGTAAGCGTTCACGTCAACCAACGCGCCCACTGCCGCCGGCTGTCGCCGGGGCGGTACTCCTGGTCGATGCCGACGGGGAGGGCGCCTTGCTGGGTCGGCTTACGGAGCTTTTCATGACTTCTTCTTCGCGTTTTCCCTTCGGCCTGCGCAAGCTGCCGGCACGCTATGCCGGTATCGTCATGCCGTTCTTCCTGTCGGTCCTGATGACCGCGATGGTCTCGCTGATCAGCACGCTGCGAAGCGTGGGCTGGAGCGAGGACGTGCTGCGGATGTGGCCCGGTGCCTGGGGCCTGTCGTGGCTGGTCGCGTTCCCGGTACTGCTGCTGGTCCTGCCGCTCGTGCGCAAGTTGACCGCACGGGTGGTGCAATCCTGAGGGGTTCCCGGCGCCCGCGCGGGCGCCGGGGATCGGTACCTGGTGCGGCTGCAGTCGTGGCCGCCGCCGACGATGGGCGAGCGTGTCCTTGCCGGTTTCCGGTGCGGTACTTTCGCGTTCCCGGACATGTTCTCGCGGTTGCCGATCCCGGACCCGGGCAGCAGGATGCGGCCGTCGCGGAATCGCTAACCGGCGGCCGATTCCAGCACCGGTGTGCCGGTTTCCAGCGCCGGTGCCGGTCCCGGCCGCAGGCCGGAGGCGGCCCAGGTCGATCGCGACCGCCGCGTCTCGGCGCGGATCGCACGATTGTGCGCAATCGATTCGGCCGTGGCGTAGCCGCGCGGATGGTCCAGGTGCACGACGATCGCGCGGTGGCGGATGCGGATGCCGCGAATGCCGCGATTGACCAGGCGCTCGCCGAACTCGCGGTCCTGGCCGCCGTAGCCCATGCGCTCGTCGAAACCGTTGACGGCGAGGATGTCGCTGCGCCAGCCCGAGGCGTTGTGGCCGTTCCAGCTGGCGCGGGCGGTGCTGAGCTGGTCCCAGACGCGGGCGCGCAGGCCGTGCACGCGGAGCTTGCGCGAGATGGCCGCATCGGTGCAGCCGTGGTGCCGCAGCCAGGTCGGATCGGCGAAGCGCCCCTGCACGATGTCCTCGGCATCGACCTGCTGCGAGGTCGTCATCGGCAGCTTGCAGTAGCCGCCGGAGAGGAAACGCCCGGGGCGGCGCAGGGCTGCATGGGTGGCGACGAAGTCGGCGCGCGGGATGCAGTCGCCGTCGGAGAACACCAGGTAGTCGGTGCGGGCGGCCTCGATCGCGCGATTGAGGATGGCGCTCTTGCGGAACCCCTGGTCCGGGTGCCAGACGTGGACGACCGGGACCGGGAACGCGCTGGCCATGCGCTCGATCGCCTCGCTCGTGCGCGCGTCGCTGCCGTCGTCGGCGATCACCACCTCGAAGCTGCCGGCCGTCTGCGCGGCGTAGCCGAGCAGCGTCTTCTGGAGCCACGCGGGCTGGTTGTAGGTGGACAGGACGACACTGAGTTGGGTCCGGGGAGCGAGCGTTCCCCAGCGGCGGATCGTCGTGGACATGCGGTCGTTTCGATCGATGAGCAGGACGGCAGGCTAGGCAGCGCCTGCGTCAGACCGATGACGCCGGGACGGCAGCGCGATGACCGGCCGCGCCGGCGGATGCGTGCGCTAGGGCGTGTCATCAATCCCTCGGTAGGCCGCGCCGTTCTTGCGTGCGTCCGGGCCAAGGAAGAGGGAGGAAGTGGACGTTGGTCCACGCCCGAGCGATGACGCAGTCCCGGGCGCACGCAAGAGCGGCCCTACGGGTTGGCCCTGGAAAGCCGCCAGCGTGCGTTGCGCGGCTTGACCTGACGGCCAGTCAGGCGCGGCGCCA
>Ga0182739_1000241_pt1 | contig 89424 bp, 66 predicted proteins | sample eDN5th30CBELigBY_FD_128873 | JGI IMG/M metagenome (GOLD analysis project Ga0182739, IMG submission 128873) | Enriched backyard soil microbial communities from Emeryville, California, USA - eDNA 5th pass 30_C BE-Lig BY (version 2) (version 2) | ecosystem: Environmental > Terrestrial > Soil >...
ACGTCCACCGCCCCAACGCCCACCGCCATCGCCCCAACGCCCATCGCTCCACCGTCCATCGCCCTACCGCCCCCGCCCCAACGCCCCCGCACTAACGTCCACGACCCAACGTCTTTCGCATAAACGCCACCCGCACTATTGCCTTACACACTAAGTTCCAACGCCCCACCGTCCCTGCCCTAGAATCCTCCGCATTAACTCCCGCCCCACCGACACCATCCGCCCCACCGGCCTTGCCCCGCCGTCCCACCACACCAACATAGCCTTCACACGTTCAACATCAGCTCTTGCATGCGCATATTTTATTCATTCAATAGGCATCATCTGCATGGTAATCTATCAGATCGAATCACCAAGGTCTGACGGTAATAGGAAAAGGGCCTGCAGCTGTACCCGATAGATTCGGAGAGTAGAGAGGGCGCCAGCATCATTATTATGAGAAAACAGGACAGTCGTCATGCCTGCAACAGCGCGGATGAAGGAACCGCGAATGCCTTGACGTACATACGCCGTTGCGAAGTAGGTTGACAAACATACAATATATCGCAAGCGATTCATTCAAGAGGTGGCAACGGTATGAACCGATTTAGAGCTGGTGGAAATCGGTCTCGTTCAAGCAGAGTCAGAGGAAGCTCGCAGTCTTCGGATGCTGGAGGAATACGAGGCCGAATTGTACGTCGTAAGGGACAGTTAGGCCGCAAGTCGGGCCGACATGCATCGTCTGAATACCGCTCAAGACTGACTGTTGATGCAGAACACGCAGATTCGATACCGCTCGTATCGGTCATTATCCCCGTGATGAATGAACGTCGAACGATACGCCGCGTTATTCGCGAAGCTTTCGCTGTCCATCCGTCAACCGAAGTGATCGTTGTCTCCAATGGCACGAAGGACGGATCATCGGTTATAGCGAAGCGAGCAGGCGCTCGCGTCATTGAGTATGCCGAACCGCTTGGTCATGATGTCGGTCGAGCAGTAGGCGCAGAAGCCGCGCGGGGTGATGTGCTGCTGTTCATCGATGGTGATATGGTTATCCCCGCTCAGCGGCTGCGGCCATTCGTCAATGCTGTCCTTCGTGATGGCGTTGATGTGGCGCTTAATGATTATTCCGGTCCAACTGCGAAGCCGATTGTACACAGCGTAGTGTTAGCGAAGCATGCGCTGAATGCGATGCTGCAGCGGCCGGATCTGAATGGGACGTCTATGACGGCTGTTCCTCATGCGCTTAGCCGGACGGCTCTTACAACGGTTGGAGTGGAGTCGCTCGCAGTACCTCCCCTCGCTCATGCCAAAGCGATTCAATTAGGGCTTCTAGTAAAAGCTGTCCAGCATGTAAATGTAGGGAAGCTGAACCTGCCTCGCACGCAGAGGGAGCGGAATAGGCCGCTTGAGCATGTAATTGTTGGCGACCATCTGGAGGCGCTGGATTGGGTGTTAAGCCGAGGGGATGACCGATGCGGATTTGCAGATCAACTGAGAAAAAGGCACTATGCGAGGTGAGGCCAGCATGTCAAGCCGAAGACGAGTGAAACGATCCAAGTCCGTGGAAACTACAGCGGTTCTGCCGAGCGGATGCCGAGTATCTGCTGTAGTCACCGTAATGAATGAGGAAGAGACACTGCCGCATGTACTACGAGAGCTGGGGAAGCTCCCGCTAGAAGAAACGGTTATTGTTCTGAATGGCTGTACGGACAGCAGTCTATCGATTGCGCGATCATTCCCGCAGACTACGGTTGTTCATTATACCGAGAAGCTTGGACACGATGTTGGCCGATCCATTGGAGCCAAGCTTACGAAGTCCGATATTGTTCTGTTCGTGGATGGCGATGTGCCAATCGGAGCCGATCGGCTCCAACGATTTATCTATGCGGTCGCGCAAGGGACCGATGTTGCATTAAATGATATTTCACCGTTTCTGCCGCTGTTCCGTGATTGGGATGAAGTGACGAAGCTGAAAGCTTTCTTGAATCTATCGCTCGGCCGTCCCGACCTGCGGGCGAATTCGATGACATGTGTGCCTCATGCATTGTCACGGCGTGCGATCGAGCAGATTGGCAGCGGCTTGCTCGCCGTACCGCCGAAGGCGCAGGCTGCCGCGATCGAAGCGGGCTTACAGATTCGAGCAGCCGCTTCTGTGAATGTTCTTCAATCGAATCGGCTGCGGCACAGCAATGTCGGCAAGGACAATGAGGTGTCCCGTCTCATCATCGGCGATCATATTGAAGCGCTCAAATATGCGATGAATGCAGGCGGCAGCCGACTAACGAACGAGGATCACGGTCGGCGGCGGCATGTCGTGATGCGGAGGCAGCTCTAATGAGTGCGACATTGACGAGTATTGTGATACCGACATATAACGGGCTGCCGCTGCTGCAGCGATTAATCGAGTCCATTCGAACGTATACCGATGAACGGGTTACCCCATATGAGCTAATCGTCGTCGATAATGGCTCGAATGATGGAACGGCTGAATGGTGTGTGAGCAAGGGCATCACCTTCATCGCACTATCTGTGAATGAGGGATTCCCAGCCGCATGCAACAAGGGGCTTCGTATTGCGTCAGGCGATCAATTGATGCTGCTGAATAACGATATTGTCGTGACGCCGAACTGGCTGCTTAATCTGTCTTCGGGTCTGACACAGGATCTAAGTGTGGGATTAGTTGGACCTGTTACAAACTATGCGAGCGGACAGCAGCAAGTCACGTATTCGTTCGATGGGATCGAGCAGTTCGTGCGCATTGCGGAGCAGAATAACCGTCCTGATCCGGCTGCACGCGAGCGTGTTCTCCGAATCGTCGGACTGTGCATGCTGTTCAAGCGCGAGGTATATGAGAAGGTTGGCGAGCTGGACGAACGATTCACCCCTGGTCATTACGAGGACGACGACTACTGCCTGCGCATTCGAATGAACGGTTACGGACTGCTGATGTGCCGTGACGCGCTCATCTATCATGAGGGCAGCGCGAGCTTTCGCCAGCAAAGCACGGAGACGGTTCAGCAGCTGCTTGCGCGTAATCGCCAGTTATTCATCGACAAATGGGGAATCGATCCAAGTATTTTTATCGGCACATGACGGACGGGCACCTATCCCGTTCATGCAGGAGGGGTAACGTAAGTGAAGGCTGTCATATTAGCTGGCGGGACCGGCACGCGGCTCCGGCCGCTAACGACATTGCTCAATAAACATATGCTGCCCGTCGGCCGCTACCCGATGATTCATTATGCTGTCGACAAAATGAAAGAGGCTGGCATTACCGACATTTTGCTGATTACAGGCCGCGAAACAGCAGGCCTGTTCATTACCTATTTCGGCAGCGGTGCGGAGTTTGGCGTCTCGATTACGTATCGGATTCAGGAAGAGGCAGGCGGTATCGCGCAGGCGCTTGATCTGGCGAAGCCATTCATCGGGATGAATGAGAAATTTGTTCTTCTGCTCGGCGACAACCTGTTCGAAGATTCGCTTGCGCGATTCGTCGAGCAGTTCGAGAAGCAGTCAAGCGGCGCAATGGTGCTGCTGAAGCAGGTACCCGATCCCCGGCGCTACGGTGTGCCGACCTTCGATGATAGCGGGCAGTCGATTATTCGTATTACGGAGAAGCCAGAAACGCCGGATACGAGCTATAGCGTGACCGGCATCTACTTCTACGACGCGTCTGCTTTCGAGCTTAATGCCGGGCTGACGCCATCGGAGCGCGGCGAGCTGGAAATTACAGATTTGAACAATGCCTATGCTCGGCTGGGCAAGCTGACCTATATGGTGCTTAACGGCTGGTGGACCGATGCAGGCACGTTCGAATCGCTTCATGAAGCTGCCATTCGAATGATGGGTACGCCACCGACTGTTTAATAAGGGAAGCGAGGGAAGACGATGGTTCGTAGACCTGTACTGATATATACGCTCCCTTCCCGCAAGGCTGTCCAGCCTGCGACCCATGCATTGGTCGACCGCCGGACTCCTAACCGTGCACGCGCCGCCAAGTCGAAGCACAAGTCTCGCCGCCGCGGCTCCCTAAGGACAGGTACCCACAGCCGCAAGCGGCCGCCGCTAAGACGGAGAAGCCGTACGAACAGAAGGCGGCCATTGGAGCAAGTACGGTTGCCGGCTGAATTGCCGAAATATCAGGCGGAGCGTTCATTGCTGCCAGAAGCTATCGCCCCTGCAGCTTCGGCGGTTGAACCGAAGCAGCAGACCGGCCGATCTGTGCAATGGGAGGAAAAGGCACGGGAAGAGGCTGTCTTCGCCGCTGGGGAAGAGTTGTATGAAAAGGCGCTGCCTCATGGCGTTATTTTGCCAGACATTGGCTTACAAGATGTTATTGCAGCGGGCGTCGAACGGCTGCTGCCGCTCGGCATCCGACTAACAAGTACAGCCGAAGTATTCGACGAGCTGGAGAACGCAATTCGCGATCGTACCCCTTATTCGGTCGTCCGTCTAGGCGACGGCGAACTGATGACATTGGCTCAGGATATCGTCATGCCGGCCGAGCAGACGGCGGTGCAAGCAGCTTTTCTACCTTATGCAGGCGTTACACCGCCTGATATCGCTTCGCGCGATTTGCTTGCGTCAGCGATTCGTCAGGCAACAATCGTTGGTGTGCCGCTCTCGCGGCGCAAGCAATTTCAGCCGCTGCTCTTTCCCGTGCTAAGGGGACATCATCTCGATATACGATCGATGCGGATTACGAGCTCAACGATTAACTACAGCTTGTATCAGGAAGGACTTCTGCAGCGGCTTCTGCAAGGGAAGAAACTGCTGCTGATCGGCAATGCGTCTCCTGGCTTAGCTGGGATATTGTCTGCAGGAGGCTTCTGGGTGACAGGGGTCATCGCACCCGTGCGAGGGATGGCGGATATTAACCGCGTTGTGATGGAAGCAGGCGCTGCTGATTTTGATCTTGCCCTCGTGGCAGCCGGCATACCGGCGGTTGTCATTGCTTCGCGCATTGCGGCTGAGCTTGGCAAGGCGGCGGTCGATTTCGGACATCTGGCGGATGGGATCACGAAGAGGGAGCTGTCGCTTTAAATATTTTGCATACAGGTTGTTTCGACGTCGAATAGGCTCCCTGACTTACTACGTGATCAGAAGACGACTTTTGGAACTACCTCTTTAACTTTGGTCCAGAAAGAGGATGACGAGCATGAGAAGCACAAGGCGGCAGCTTCGAGGCTCCCGGCGTAGTGCGCCAAGAGCTGTAAGGCGTTCTTCCACCGCACAACCATCACGGCAGGAGTTAGGATACGAGGCAGGCTACGATGATGGAAAACGCGCCGGTATCGAAAGCTTTGAGACGTTGTTTGACGGCACGAGCATCATCATTCCGACTTATAATCAGGCGAAATATTTGAAGTCATGCGTGGAGAGTATCGTTGAGCACACCGATCTTCCTTATGAGATTATCATCGTCGATAATGGCTCAACGGATGAAACCGCTGAGTATTTGAGGCGGCTTGGCTCGCAGGTGCGGTATCGGATACTCGCGGACAACCATGGGTTCGCAGGCGCTGTTAATATCGGATTGATGATGGCGAAAGGGACAACGCTGCTGCTGCTCAACAATGATACGCTTGTAACGGATAATTGGCTCGACAACATGCTTGCTTGTCTGAACAGCGAGCCGAAGATCGGGATGGTCGGACCGGTTACGAACTACATTAGCGGCGATCAGCGGATCGATGTTCCTTATACGGAAGTCACGGATATGTATGAATTCGCGCGGTTCAACAACGAGTCCAGCCCTGCAAGATGGATTCGAACGGACCGGCTAACCGGCTTCTGCCTGCTGTTCCGTCGGGAGCTGCTGGAGAAGGTCGGCTATTTGGACGAAGGGTTCGAGGTTGGCAACTTCGAGGATGACGATTACAACATTCGTGTACGATTGTTAGGGTATTCGCTTGTCATTGCGAGGGATTCGTTCATCCACCATTTCGGAAGCGTCAGTATGAAGGCAACCGGTCAGCAGTTCGAGAAGATTAACGAACGTAACATGCGTTTCTACATGAGCAAATGGGGAAATCCGCATGAGCTCATTCACCTGGTGAACGAATGGCGGGTTCAGCGGGAGAAGCTGTTCGGTACGTTGCCGAGTGCAGGCGGACTTACCGATTTTTATCCGAATCATGTGTTTGTAAAAGGTGTCGGGGAAACGGTCTATTGGCTGGAGAATGGGAAACGGCGTCCGCTGACAGGCAGTACGATGCTGCCGGCAGCCAGGCTGTCGCAGTTCGATATGCGCAGATATCCGATAGGAGAGCCGATTGAAGAGAAGGATCCCGCCATTCTGTCTGCACAGAGCGGCATTGACGCATCGCTCGCTGTAAGCGCCAATGGCATACGCTATTGGGTCGAAGCAGGAACGAAACGACGGATTGCAACGCAGGATGCAGTAGAGCGCTGGGGACTGGACCGTGGGTATACGCGGCTTATAAGTGATGAGGAGTTGGCCAGTTTGCTGGAAGAGCTTCCGATCATTGCGCCGGTCGTGCTGCATCAATCGTTGTAGCGCCAGCAAGCCCAGTCACCGTACGGCTAGCGGAGCATATGCTGGAATAGCAGGGCTATTGAGAATTAGAAAGGGGCGGCGCCAGTGGAAAATTCCGTTGATGCGCTGATTGAGCATGTATCGCATACGAGCCGGCAAGTCGCCCGTGTGCTGGAGGCACAGCGGCATGTCGCCGTCCGCATGGCGCAGATGGTTCATGCCTTACCGGATGAGGATCCTGAATTCGGCGGTTTTCCAGGGCTGCTCGATCAAGCGAGCGGAGTGACGAAGAGCGTCATCGCTTATTTGTTCAGTGTGGCGGAGCTGCAGGAAATGATGGCGGAGCAAATGTATCACGTCATTATGGAAATGGAAGACGAAGAATAGCAATCATGAACTCCTAGGAGGCGGCAATGATATGGCGGGACGCGAGCAGGCCTTTCAGCGCATGCTGGATACTGCCGCCAAGCTGCAATGGGACATTTCAATGATATTGGAAGCCAAAGCGGTTGAAGCGGAGAAAGTGAGAAACTGGATATGCAATCACGTCTCATCAGATGCCTATTATGAGCAGCAGCAGCAATTGAAGGAATCGCTGCGCATGCACGATCAGATCGTGGAGGTTATAGACGGGCTCACCAAAATAGGCAGGGGAATGAATGCCGTTATGCGCGTCGCACTCGAGCATGGGTTAGAAGGTGACGATAACGGCGGTATGCTCGTCGGACCGGGACCAGGACCAGGAGTTCATCCGTGAGCCGGTTAGCCGATCGAGAACGCGAGGTTAAGCTTGAGCTGGTCAGCTCGATTGCGCGCAGCCAGAAAGCGCTGGCCCGCATCCTGGAATCGATTGCCGATGTATCTGTTCACGCCGATCCGGTTGCGAAGTCTCTTCGCGACAACATTGCGCAGCTGACTCTGATGCAGCAGACGTTGACGGAGTCAGTGGTCGGCATTCGATTCGGACAGCGGCGGCAGGGCCGTCCGACTGGACCGTGGATTAATCAGCAAGCGAGCGGCAAGCAGCGGAGGATCAGGGGGGATCATTCGTAATGGCAGTGAAGAGCAGCAGACGGAGGGTGCGCCGGACGTCCAGAACAACCTCGAAGAGAGGCCGGAAGACGGCATCATCCAAACGGACAACGACTTCTACCAGGCGGTCGAAGAAATCGGTCAGTAAGCGGCGTACGCAGCGTAAGCGCACAATTCCGCAGACTGGACAGGGGCCATCATATAATCAAGGCTATGACAAAGCCTATAACGAAGGGTATAATGCAGGCTTTGCCCAAGGGTTCGAGGATGGTCATCAGATTGCGTACGAGAATCAACCATAACACGCTGCCGCGTTGTCTCAGATAGCGCCCGGTAAGTGCCGACGGATCCCGTTCCGCGATGGTGCAAGCCGGGCTATTCGTGTGTGCGGACCTGATGTCGGACAGGCGGATACCTGTCATCAGCCAATTTTGCAGCTCGTACGCATATACCCATGTGCGCTCGACATGGAGAGCATATTGTGGAGAAGAGGTGAATGGTATGAGCTGGATAAAGCGGCCTCGAGCCGCATTGGCAGCAAACTCGCATGAGCGAGGGCTGGCGAATGGGTATCGAGTCGGCTGGCGGGACGGTGCTTGTGAGGCTGCTGTGCAGCTCGCCAATCCGCCAGCGCCTACGGTGTACAACTTGCGGGTTCTATTCGTACCGCAAGGCTTTCAAGCCATTGATAATGGGATCATACAGGCGCTTCGCCAATCGGTAAGGGAGCTGCATGTTGTTGAAGCGGTGCGCATGGCGGAGCAGGCATTGCTTGTTCGGCCGGATTTCGTGCTCGTGCTGAATGGTCTGCATGTTTTCCCTGAGGATCACCTAGCGCAAGCGGACCAAATTCGTGCAGCCGGTATCCGGACGATCATCTGGTTCGTCGACGACCCGTACGTTACGGACGATACCGTAATTGTAGCACCCCATTACGATACGATATTGACGCATGAGCTGAGCACGATTCCGTTATACGGGCTGATTGGGTGCAAAGATGTTCATTATATGCCGCTGGGTGCTGATATTGAGGTATTCAAGCCAATGCGTGTGGGAAGCAGCCATATGTCAGACGTATGCTTCATCGGTCAAGGGTTCTGGAATCGGGTGCATATGTTTGATGCGATCGCACAGCAGCTTGCAGGCTTGAACGTATTCATTGCGGGCGGCTTATGGGACCGTCTGAAGGAATATCGATTGCTGAAGCCATTCATCCGCCACGGCTGGCTGCCTATTGAGGAATCGGCCTTGTATTACAATGGCGCACGAATTGTGATCAATATGCACCGGACGACGGAAGCCGGGTCAGACAATAAGAACAGTTACCGATATCCGGGCCGTTCGATAAATCCGCGTACGTATGAGATTGCGGCATGCGGCACGATGCAGTTGACGGACGTCAGGGAAGATCTAGGCGCGTACTATCAGCCTGGCTTGGAGCTTGAGACGTATGGCAGTGCGGTCGAGCTTGCCGATAAGATCCGATACTATCTAGCTAATGAAGAGGCTCGTCGTTTGATTGCAATTCGTGGTCTTATACGGACTAGGCGGGAGCATACTTACTTGTCGAGGATGCCTCGGCTGATGGAGATTCTAGGCTATGCGAACAGTTTGTAAGCCTAAGGTGCAGTCTAATGCTGGAAGAGAGGGTGATACCATTGCCGACTCCGATTCGCTCTGACAAGCATCGAACGGCAAAGGGGGGATTGAGTTTGCATCAAAGGGAGGCAGCTTATGCCCTAGGGTGGGAACATGGCTATTGGTATGGACAATGCGAAGCGCTCATTCAATCCATACCGCAGTCTGTTCAGATTCGTCCGATTCATGTGCTGTTCGTTGCGACCGGCAAAGGTTTTCCCTATTCGCCGCTAGATGAAGCAGTCGCGGAGACGCTTCGCATGTTCGCTGTCCGCGTCAGTATTGTGAGTGCCAAGCAGCCGGTCGCTGAAATCGCCGCTAGGCTGAGACCCGACGTTGTAATTGTACTGGACGGGCTGGAATTCCAGACGACCGAGGTGGACGCGATCCGACGGGAAGGCATTCGGATTGTCGTATGGTTCACGGATGATCCCTACTACACGGATATCACTTCGCGTCTTGCGCCTCACTATGACCATGTGTTCACGCTTGAACGGATGTGTGTACCCTTCTATCAGGGGCTTGGCTGCCAGAATGTTCATCATCTGCCGCTAGGGGTATATCCGACCGTATTCCGTCCGGGCAACCCGCCGCGAAATGCGCGCAGAGAGATAAGCTTCGTAGGTTCGGCTTACTGGACGCGCGTAGGGTTCTTCGATCAGATCACCGATTATTTGAACACGAAGGATACGCTGATTACAGGCATCTGGTGGGAGCGGCTGCGCGACTACACGAGGCTGTCACCGAAGATTACGAGCAGATGGATGGAGCCGGGCGAGACAGCAGCGAATTATAACGGGGCCAAAATCGTCATTAACATGCATCGGGCACACGACGATGAATCGTTCAACAATAACAGTCTAGCCATTAATGCGGTATCTCCGAACCCTCGGACATTCGAAATATCAGCTTGCGCAACACTCCAGCTGACCGACATTCGAATGGATCTGCCGCAGTACTACCTGCCCGACGTCGAGATCGTCACGTACTCTTCGCCGCAGGAAATGATCGAGAAGATTGAATATTACTTAGCTCACGAACAGGAACGGAGGCTGATCGCGCTGCGGGGCCTGTATCGGACGCTGCGCGAGCATACGTATGCGAAGCGGGTGGAGACGATGATGGCCATTCTGTTCGGCGTATAGCTAGACGATTGCTCGGCGGTCGGATGCCGCACGTTATGTGCGGTATTCGCACCGCCGATTTTTGTGCATTTGGTGCAGGTCCATCTGTCGTGCCGGTTCGAACGTCTCGTCAATATATTATAGAGACGAAGATATAAAGGTAGCAGCATTTCATAGCGACAAGGCGATTGCCAAGCTAATTGTCCTGAGGATTCATCCTTATAGATGAAGGTCGAAATTCTTTCAAAGCTATGAAAGCTAGATTTGTTGACGAAGTATTTTTGCTGCCTGTTCATCTCACTGAGATGAGCAGGCGGCAGCAAAACTTATAGGAGGTGAGGTCTGCTTGCGTTCCAAGCCTCGGTTGTTCGCTTTCTCTCACATCTGCAGCCAATCGTATATTACCGGTGCGGAGAAGCTGCTGCTGTTCATGCTGAAGGAGCTGCTCCCGTACTTTAACTGCACCCTTGTCGTTCCGAACACCGGGTACTTGTCGACCCATGCCGAACAGGCGGGCGTCGCCATTATTGTTCAGCCGATTCCCATCTCGGTTCCGCTCTACCTGGCACAGGAGCATCTTATGGATGAGCTGCATGCGTTCAGGAGCCACTCCGATTACGCAGCGCTTGTGCAGCTGCTGGCAGAACAGCGTCCTGATGTTGTCCTTGTCAGCACCTCTGTGCACCCGATGCCTGCGATTGCGGCGAAGGAACTGGGCATTCCAGTCGTCTGGATGCTCATGGAGACGATTCGACTAACCCCGCACACGTCCGCTTCTGTCGCCCTGATTGAGCGTTACTCGGATTGGATCGTCGGCATATCCGAATCGACTCTGCAGCCGCTCAAGATGTTTATTCCCCATCAAGCGCACCGAATGATGCTGCTCCCGCCATCTTGGCATATCGACGCACTGCGCCCCGCAGCCTGGCTGGCGAACCGGGAGAATAGACGCAATCGGCTTGGGATCAAGCATCAGCATAAGCTGATCGGATTCATCGCCTCCTCGATTTATGAGAACAAAGGCTTTATCCCTTATATCAAAATGTCGATCGAAATTGCAGCACGCCACCCGAATGCCATGTTTCTGATCGTCGGCAATCCGGTCGACCGGCCGCTGTTCGAATCTGGTATCGATATGGTCAGGCAAGCCGGTATGCTGGACCGCTTCCGTTGGGTACAGTTCGAGGATCGGATTGAAACGATCTATCCGGCGTTTGATCTGCTTGTCGTACCCAGCTTAACAGCAGAAGGCTTCGGGCTGACGGCGCTTGAAGGACTTATTTTCAAAAAACCAGTCGTTGCCTTCGCTGCAGGAGGGCTCGCCGAAATTATGGCAGCTACCGGCAACGCAGTGAATGCGGTACCCGTCGGTGATATTGGCGGCTTAATCGCGCGTGTTGACGCGCTGCTCCATTCCGGTGATCTGTACATCATCGGGGAGAACAATGCGCACGCGGTAGACCTGGCATATGGCTTGACGGCCTACCGGATTAAGCTGTTTCGTCTGCTAGAGCTGCTTCGCGCGAACGAGGTTCGAGTCCCCCATCTCGTACGCGGCAGTGGTCCTACGATTTATTTGCTCGATGGCGGCATCCTTCGGCCTTTCCGCTCGGAGGCTGCGGTTAACGAAGCGGGGTACTCGCTTGATCAGGTATTGGAGATCGACGATGCAACGATCCACGCGCTGCCGAAGGACGAACCGATTGGCAGGCTGGAGCTGCCGTCTGCAGCTCAGAGGCCAGCGACGTCCGCATCCAAGAATCGGTCTCGCAGTAGGAGAAGACGGCAAGGTGCACGAACGCGAGGCGGCAAGAAACGCTCTGGCCAATCGAGGGGCCGTTCAACGGCAAGAAGAACAAGCGGCACAGCCCGCAAGCACAGCGTGCGCCGTAAACGACGGAGCTGAATAACGAAGGAATGGAGGGAAGTCCATGCGTGTTATGACCATTCTAGGCACAAGACCGGAGATTATTCGGTTGAGTCTTATTATTGCGAAGCTGGATCGGTTGGCGAAGAAGCATACGCTCGTTCACACCGGACAAAATTTCTCGCCTTCGTTAAGCGGCATTTTTTTCGAAGAGATGGAAATTCGTCCCCCGGATTATACGTTGTCTACGGGCAAGCAGACGCTTGGCGCACAGCTATCCGCGATTTTCGGTGAGATCGAGCAGCTGCTGCTGCAAGAGAAGCCGGACGTCGTGCTGCTGCTTGGGGATACGAACAGCGCCTTGTGCGCCATCGTTGCGGAGCGGATGGGCATACCGGTTCTTCATATGGAAGCGGGCAATCGCTGCTATGACCTGAAAGTGCCGGAGGAGAAAAACCGCCGCATTATCGATGCCGTGTCGACCATCAACATGCCCTATACGGGATACAGCAAAAGCAATCTGCTGCGGGAGGGCGTCCCAGCCGATCGGATCGTGCAGACAGGCAACCCCATTCATGAGGTTCTCAGCCATTATATGCCTCGCATCGAGGAGAGCGGCATTATGGAGAAGCTTGGGCTGTCGGCAGGTCAATATGTGATCGTGACGGCGCATCGAGCCGAGAACGTCGATGATCCGGCGCGTCTTCGGTCGATTATGGATGGGCTGAATATGGTGGCGGACCAAGCCGGTCTGCGTATCGTCTGCAGCGTTCATCCGCGGACCCGATCCAAGCTGGAAGGCGGCGCTCTTCATTCGCTTCATCCACTAGTCGAGCTGTATGAGCCATTCGGCTTCCTCGATTTCGTAAAGCTGGAGAAATATGCGCGGCTTGCGATTACAGACAGCGGAACGGTGCAGGAGGAATGCTGCCTGTTCGGCGTACCGACCGTAACGATCCGCGATACGACGGAGCGCCCTGAGACGGTTGATTGCGGAAGCAATGTGGTATGCGGCTTGAAGCCTGAGAATATAGCGGGCGCCGCTGCGGTTATGATGAGCCTGCCGGCGAATTGGACGGTGCCGAATGGGTACAAGGCGGAACGTGTTTCGGACATTGTGGTGAAATATGTGCTTGGAGGGAAATGGAATGTTTAACAATTCGCGTATTCTGGTGACGGGCGGAACGGGCTCGTGGGGATACGAATTAATCCGTCAGCTGCTGCCGCAAAATCCGAAGCAAATTATAGTTTATTCGAGAAACGAATCAAGCCAAGTGTCGATGAGCCGATTTTTCGAAGATCCGCGTCTGACGTTCTGCATTGGCGATATTCGCGATAAAGAAGCGCTGATGCGTGCGTGCGAACAAGTCGATTATGTTTTCCACTTAGCGGCACTGAAGCATGTTCCCGTATGCGAGGATCAGCCCTACGAAGCATTGAAGACGAATGTGATCGGCACGCAGAATGTGATCGAGGCGTCGATTGCCAACCGCGTCAAACGCGTGATCTACATCTCGACCGACAAGGCAGCGAACCCATCGAACTTCTACGGCATGACGAAGGCAATCGGCGAGAAGCTGATCGTATACGCAAACCTGCTTCGCTCGGATACCAAATTCGTCTGTGTCCGCGGCGGTAATGTGCTTGGAACGAACGGCAGCGTCGTCCATCTGTTCATGAATCAAATTCAGTCGAAGCGGCAGGTTGGCATTACGGATCTGCGCATGACGCGGTTCTTCCTGACGCTGCAGGATGCGATTAAGCTGCTGTTCAAAGCATCGGAGGAAAGCATCGGCGGTGAAATATTCGTCATGACGATGCCGACCTGCCGAATCGTTGACTTGGCAGAGGTGCTCATGGAATCGCTTGGGCGTCAGGCAGAAATTGTTGAGACAGGAACACGTCCCGGCGAGAAGCTGCATGAAATTCTGCTGACGGAATTCGAGAGCAAGAGCACGGTCGTCTACGACGATGAATATCTGGTTATTCTGCCGCCGCTTGATGTCCCTGGCTTGAAGGAGCGCTACAGCACCTATGCGCCGGTTCAATTCGACAGCTTCAGCTCCAGCCAGAACATTATGGATAAAGAGCATATCCGGCAGCTGCTCGTTCGCGGGGGGTTCCTCGCATGAAGCTGCTTGTGATCGGCGGCAATGGGATGGCCGGTCATCTGCTGGTACACTATTTTCGCACAGTAGAAGGCATTCATGTCGCGCATACGACGAGGAGGTCCGACGACCGCGAAGGCATTCCGCTTGATGCATCGGACCTCGAGCAGGTGCTGGCTGTCGTGACCGCACATCGTCCTGACATTATTGTGAATGCGGCAGGTGTTCTTAATGCGGATGCTGAGCAGCATCCGATCGCCGCATATCAGGTGAATGGGCTGTTGCCGCACTGGCTGCGTCATGCAGCAGATACGATGGGAGCGCGTCTCATTCATATTAGCAGCGACTGCGTCTTCTCTGGCAGCAAAGGCCGGTACACGGAGCAGGATACGCCTGATAATCCGACGGTGTATGGACGGACGAAGGCGCTTGGCGAGGTGACGGACCCGCGGCATCTTACGATCCGCACCTCGATTATCGGTCCGGATCAGAATCCAGCGGGAATCGGACTGCTGCAATGGTTTCTGAAGCAGACAGGGACGATTCAAGGCTATTCGCGCGTCTACTGGAATGGCGTTACGACGCTGGAGCTTGCGAAGGCGGTCCACTATGCCATCCAGCATCCGGAGATCGGCGGACTGGTGCAGCTTGCTGCACCGGAAGTCGTAAGCAAGCATGAGCTGCTCCATTTGTTCCAAGCCGCATTAGATCACTATAAGGCGTCTATTATACGAGTGGATACGCCGATCATTGATCGGACGTTAGCTCCGATGCGCACGGATTGGAATTACAAGGCTTCGCACTATCCGCAAATGCTGAGCGAATTGGCGGCATGGATGCGGTCGACATGAACGGCCATCGCGTGCTGGTGACAGGCGCAGGCGGGTTCAGCGGCGAGCATGCGATATCCTATTTTGGACAATCGGGATGGGAAGTGATTGCTGCTGTCTCCAGGCGTACGCCGCGCGGTGCTGCAGGGCCTGGTCTCGATAGCGGAATTGAAGTTATCGCATGTGACTGGACGGATCGGGATGATGCATTGCGAGCGATTGCGCGGGCACAGCCCGATGCAGTCGTTCATCTTGCAGGGCTGAACGCGGTCGGCAGCTCCTGGCAGGACCCTGCGGCTTATCTGATGACGAATGGGATGGGGACGGTTCATCTGCTCGAAGCTGTTAGAGCGGCTGGCCGCCCATGCCGTGTGCTCGTTGCAGGCTCGATGCTGCGGTTCCGGCTCCCGAAGGACCCTGCGGCGGCACCTTCGCCTCTTCATCCTTACAGCTTGAGCAAAATGGTGCAGGTGCTTGTCTCGCAATGCTGGTCGTCGCTTTATGATATGGATGTTATCGTTGCAGAGCCATCCAATCTGATCGGACCAGGTCCTTCACAGGGGCTGTGCGCACTGCTCGCGCGTTATACGGCGCAGACCGAGGCAGCAGAGGCAGCTGGCGAGACAACGCCGCCGTTCCGTCTGTCGTCGCGCCATGAGCGGCGCGACTTCCTTGATGTACGCGATGCGATGGCGGCTTATGAGGTGCTGCTGCGGAGTGGGTTGAGCGGGAGTGTCTATTCCGTTGCCTCGGGCAGCTTCGTGACGCTGGAGCAGCTAGCGCTCCACTTCACCTCGCTGGCGAATTGCAAGCTGATGTTCGAGATTGGCGATTCTTCGGCGCCATCGCCCGAGCCTGTTGATCTGAGCGGCATACATGCGCTCGGCTGGCGTCCCCGCATACCGATCGAGCAATCGCTTCGGAATGCGCTTGATGATGCGAGAGCCATTGTGGCACAGAGGGGAGGGAGGTAACGAATGATTGCTGGGAATCCGAAAGTGTCGATCGTCATTCCGTTCTACAACGATCCTTACATTAGAGAAGCTGTCGAGAGTGCGCTTGCGCAGACCTATTCGAATGTGGAGGTTATCGTCGTCGATGACGGGTCGACGGAGCATGCGGACCTGCTTAAACCATACCTCGGCACAATTAGCTATCTGGGAAAAAGAAATGGCGGTACAGCAAGCGCATTGAACCATGGTTTTCGGTATGCGAGCGGGGATTATGTGGCTTGGCTGAGCTCCGATGATTTCTTCTATCCGGACAAAATAAAGCGCCAGCTCGAAGCGATGCAGAGCGTCGATGCTTGGATCGGCCATACGGGCTTCGATGTTGTCGATGGCAGAGGCAAATATACGCAGGTAGGCATCATTCCGCCTAGGACGGCGCATGATTTGCTGCGTTCATTCAAGAGCAGCAATCCCATTAATGGCTGCACCGTTATGATGAGGAAAGAGCTGTTCAAACGAATCGGGTTGTTCAATGAGCATCAACGGTATACGCATGACCTCGATTATTGGTATCGCGTTATGCTGGCGGGGTACCCTGTCCATCTGACACCTGAACCGCTCATCGCGTATCGATGGCATGAAGGGATGGGAACGGTACAGCATCAGAATGTGATTGAGCAGGAGACGAAGGCGTTGTTCCGCCACTATGAACATCGCTGGTCGATGTATCTCAAGCAGCTGGGCATTCGTTAAAGGAATACGATCAAGCCGGCAGGAACGGCGGAAGGGAAGTTCGCCGCCCCGCTGGCTGCAGCCTTCGCGAGTAAGGACAAGCTCCCCCTTTTTGTTTCTATTAGCCGTTATCTTCTATCGGACCCCAAGATGATTCAGCATGATTCGGAAGGCTGCAGCGTATCTCGCCGGTTGAAATTCTGAGCGTACACGCTGTTCAGCTTGGCTAACTATCGCACTGCGAAGATTCGTATCATGGCGGAGATTCTGGACTGCATTCGCAGCGCCAGCAATGTCTCCCAGGTTGTAATAGATGCCGTGCACGCCATTGTCAACCATCGTCCGAATGCCGTCGTTATCGCTTGTAACGATCGGACATCGGCATATCATCGCCTCTAGCGCGGCATAAGGGGCTCCCTCGGACAACGAGGTCATTAGAAGCGCGCCGCCTGAATCGGCAGCAGCAGAGAAATATTCGGCCATCTGCATGCGTGGAACATTCGGCAGCAGCCTTATGCGATTAAGCAATCCTAGGGCATGTATGGCACTTGACATCGCCAGCCGATCCTTCGGTTCGGAGAGTGTAGGATCCTCGAACATCCACAGCTCCGGATTCTCGCCGCGCTTCACCAGCTCATGGGCGATAAGCAGAAATTCCGACCAGTTCTTATTCGGTTCGACCCGGCCGATCCAGATGAGCACCATCGGCAGTTTATGGTTCAGAGGCTTCGAACGGTAATGAAACACGTCGGCATTGATCGGGTTCGGGATCACATAGCTTACTTTGTGAGGCAGCATGACGCTAAGCAGACCGGTAATGAGCGGACTGCCAGGATGAAGGACAGCGGTTGCATGAGGCTGGATAAATCCGTACATATTGGACATTTCCTCACGCGCTTTGTGCGGCAGGCCTAACCCTTGGATTTCGAAAATAATCGGGCCGGCGTAACCAATCTCCCGCAGCGTACCGACCTGCATGTACCAGGAGCTGACGACGATCGCGGAGGGGGGATGCTGGCGGAGCAGCTCCTTGAATTCCTCTGGCTTGTTCGCATAATGAACAGGGCAAGGCATTACGCTTTGCGTACTGCCGATGCCCTGCTGGAAATAGATCAGTCTGCAGCGGATGCCAGCCTTCGTTAAGGCGGGTATGCGTTCGCAATTGAGCGTATGCATGCCGCCGCTTGGGACGACGAACATGAACCATATTTCCATAGCTGCTCGACTTACCTCCCTTTCTTCTGGCTGCGCGGTTTATTAGCTGCACGATCGACGATTATTAGCCAGGTGTGCGGGCGATCAAAGCAGTAAGCGCAGAACGATAGATATCCCCAATATTACGTGCTTCCTGCATGATCGTATCGAAGTGCTTCTGCGTGCCCATCCCTGGATGCTTCCGATATACGGTCAGTGACTCGTTGATGAAAGGCAGGTTGAAGCCGGCAAGGACGATCCGAATCCACAATTCATAGTCGTGGGCGTATGGAAGTCTGTCATTGAAGCCGCCCATCCCGATGAACAGCTGCTTCGTCATCATGATGGTGCAGCCATTAATCGGGCAGCCGCCCATCAGCGCGTTATACAATGCTCGCATGGAAGGGAATTTGGCAGACGCATTATGAGCGACAATCGTGTAATGCTGATCGAGAATGTCAAAATCGGTATAGCTGATCTGCGCGCCAGTCGCCTCCATGAATGCAACTTGACGCTCGATCTTCGTCGGCTTGAATTGATCGTCCGAGCTGAGCCAAGCAACATATTTGCCTGACGCTAGACTCATCCCGTAGTTAAGTGCGGTTGCTGTACCGCCATTGGCTTTGCCGATATAGTAGATCCGATTGAGATAAGGGGCGAGTTTGTCCTGATGCATCGTAGAACCGTCATCCACAACGATAATCTCGATATTGGAGTAGGTTTGGTTGAGCGCACTTGCAACAGCTTGATCAACATAGGGGCAGTTGTAGAAGGGGATAATGATAGACACCTTAGGCATGCCCGGCTGCATGATGGGTATCCTCCGTTCATTCTCGTAGTAGCTCTCTTGATAGCATACGAGAATGGGAGGAGCAGGGACACGTCATCTGCTCCTCCACTAGCGACTATTTTATAGTTCCCATCGCAATAGAACGCCAGCTTGGGTCAGCCCTGCGCCGAAGCCATACAGCAGAACCAATTGGCCTTGCTGGAGCTTGTTGTCTCGTACCGCCAGGTCGAGCGCAAGCGGAATCGTAGCTGATGAAGTGTTGCCGTAATGCTTGAGCGATGCGAGCGTTCGTTCAACGGGGATACCGGAACGTTCGCAGATCGACTCGATAATGCGCATGTTGGCGCTGTGCGGAACGAACCAGTCGATATCGGCGGCGGTCAGTCCAGCGCGCTCCAGCAGCTGCTCGATGCCAACGGGTACCGTGCTGACTGCCCATTTGTACACCTCGCGGCCGTTCTGCACGATCTTGCCTGGGTTCTGCAGCTCATGCCCGCCGATCTTCTCCGACAAGCCCGTCAGGTATACATGATGGCCGCCTGCGCCAGTCGTGACGGAGTACGAAGCAAGCAGATCGCCTTCACGGTCGTCATCCGCCTCGACCAGAACGGCGCCAGCGCCGTCTCCGAACAGGATGCACGTCGTGCGATCCGTGTAATCCGTTATCTTCGTCATCGTATCGGCACCAATCACTAGCACCTTGCGGGCAATGCCGGATAGAAGCAGCCCGTTAGCATTCTGCAGGGCGGCTGTAAATCCGGCACATGCAGCCTGCAGGTCGATCGCGCCGCATGCCTGAATGTTGAACGCTTGCTGAACGCGGGCCGATACGGATGGGAATGGCATATCAGGGGTCGTCGTGGAAACGATAATGTAGTCGACATCCTCCAGCTGGACATTGTATCGTCGCTGCAGATCAGCGACAGCCTCAATGCACAGATCACTCGTGAACTGTTCTGGGGCCGACACGCGGCGCTCCGAGATGCCGGTGCGCTGCACGATCCACTCGTCATTCGTCTCGACGAGCCGCTCGAGATCAGCGTTCGTCAGTTTTCGATCAGGGACATAAGAACCGATAGCCGTCAGCTTAGCGTTGGAACGAATACGAGCGGATGAAGTCATAGTCGATAACCACCTTTGTTTGGTCTGGTTTTAGTACCAGATACTAATACCTAATACTAAACATATGGGGAGGTGGTTGTCAATGGGTTGCGCGGAGAGGATATATGAGATGAGTATGATGATGTGAGTGAGTTGAGTGGTGGGGGCAGAATTGGTGAGAAAAAAACGACAGGCTTTTTTTGTCAAACTAATAGCCGCATATCCCTTTCATAGGAGCATGCTTGTACATATGTTATCTATAATTCAATAGAATAGGAGATGTGCAAGAATGCCCGCTAAACTTCTAGATTATAAAGTCAGCCAACCTAGCAATGGAGAGCCTGGCGGTATACTGCCTGGTGGAATCCAATTACCGTATGTGTTAGGCTCGCCTGATTCGATTATACTAGCTGATGTCGGTATATATCTTAGCAGCGGTCCGCCCAATCGTATTGAACTAGGCATTACCGTCGGGCTTGGCCATCCACAAAACGATAAGATAGAGTTGACAATCGAATTTCTTAGGGATGAAAGTGTAATTTGGATTGGAAGACATGAACTTCCAGGGGTGACCGACTTTGAAGTGAATGAGCTGCATCTCATCACCACGATGGGCGCTGATTTCAACGCACCTGCAGGGTTTCATGTTTATACATGTCGACTAACACCTGTAACTTCAGGCATTGTGCGAATTGATGGACCCGTCACACTGAGCGGAACAGCGTATGCAATGACTTAATGCAGCTGTTTGAATGGAACCCCGATAATAGTGAATCCATATAAAAAAGTGCTTACCATTGGCATATCCAACGGTAAGCATTTTTTGTGTTTTCTGGCAATGCCGGTCTCTTGTTAATATAACGGGTGCCAGTAGATCAAGGAAAACATATGCCGTCGAATACCTGCGATGAGAATAGGTCAATAAACGATGAGGATTGGTCATTGTTTAGAAAAAGCCGCTGTCCTATGATAAGTTCACACATGAAACCGCTGTCATCATCGAGCGCTTTGTTACTCTTTATATTAGGAAAGCTCATTAATTTGAACTATCCGTTGGATTTGTCGAACAGCACATTATCTAAGAGGAGTGACATGATGCACGTACAAAAACACGGTATAAGAAGCATGTCCATCAGGAAGTTTCTCTATATACTGCCCTTCATGGCTCTGCTTGCTATCTTTGCTTACTACCCGTTATATGGATGGGTCTATGCTTTCTTCGACTATTCGCCGCCGATTCCGTTGTCGAAATCGCCATTCGTCGGTTTCAAGTGGTTTCACTCCTTGGTTGAGAACCAGGTGAAGGTCGATCAACTGCTGCAGATCATTAAGAACACGTTCGGATTGAGCGGCTTAGGCCTTCTCTTCTCCTGGCTTCCCATGGTTTTTGCAATCTTCCTGACCGAGATCAAGGCTGTCCGCTTTCGCAAGTTCATCCAGACGGTCACGACCCTTCCGAACTTTATCAGCTGGGTATTGGTCTATTCGCTGGCGTTCTCCATGTTCTCAAGCGATGGTATCGTCAATGGTCTATTGAGGCAATTCGGTGTTGATTCTCCGATATTACCCCTTCAAAGCTCAGATCATGTGTGGCTCATGATGTGGATGTGGACAACTTGGAAAGCGCTGGGGTGGTCAGCCATCTTGTATATCGCGGCGATCATGGGAATCGACGATTCTCTTTATGAAGCGGCCCATGTGGACGGCGCGACAAGAATGCAGGTGATTCGATATGTTGTCCTGCCAAGCATGCTGCCGACGTATTTCGTGCTGCTGATGCTGCAAATCGCGAGCTTCTTAAATAACGGCCTGGAGCAATACTTCGTCTTCCAGAATGCTTTTAATAAAGACAGCATACAGGCATTGGATCTGTACGTATACAACCTGGCCATGGGTGGCGGCAGCTATTCGGTGTCCGTCGCGATCAGCATGCTGAAGAGCTTGATTAGCGTCGTGCTTCTCTTCTCGGTGAACGGACTGTCCAAATTGTTAAGAGGAGAGGGCATTGTATGAGCGACAGCACAGTCAATTTAACGCCACAAGAACAGGTACATCCAAGCCGCTTCGATAAAAAAGTGAGATATCAGGTCAGCGCGACGGATAGGTTGATTTCCGTTGTGATCTATACCTTGTTTTCCCTATTTGCTTTCGTCTGTATCTTTCCTTTTTACTCGCTCATCATTAACACCATCAGCGCCAATGATATCAGCGCCAGAGGCGATGTCGTATTCTTCCCGAAGCATATCCATTTCCAGAACTACGTAGACGTGTTTAAGATCCCGGGGCTGGGGCACGCGGCGCTAGTATCGCTAGGAAGAACGGTCATCGGAACCGCTTTGACGGTAGGGGCTTCGGCATTCCTGGGCTTCATGTTTAGCCAAGAGGATATGTGGGGGCGGAAATTCTGGTATCGCTACACGATTATTACGATGTTCTTCAGTGCCGGGATTATCCCGTGGTATTTGACCATGAGGTCGCTGCATCTGACTAACAATTTTCTCGCTTATATCCTGCCGACGATCGTCGCACCTTTCTTCATCATTCTGGTCAAGACATTCGTGGAGTCAACGCCGAAGGAACTGCAGCATGCAGCCAGCATCGACGGGGCCGGAGTCATAACCATCTTCTTCAGGATCATGCTGCCTATAAGCAAGCCGATATTGGCGACGGTCGCAATCTTCGCGGCGGTAGACCAGTGGAATGCTTTTCAGGACACGCTGCTATTGGTGACGGACAGCAAGCTCTACAGCTTGCAGTTTATTCTATACAACTACATTAATCAGGCGAGTTCATTATCGACCATGGTCAATCTGCAGAACGCCGGCTCGACGGCTATGGCTAGTCTAACGACCAAGCAGACGACGACTTCCATCCGAATGACGGTGACCATTATCGTCGTTGCGCCTATCCTGCTGGTTTATCCGATCTTCCAAAGGTTCTTCGTTAAGGGGATTATGATCGGCGCCGTCAAAGGTTGACCTGCGCTATTATAATACATTCGACCATTAAAACATTGACAAAGTGGGGGATGAACATGAGTAAAAACAAGAAGTCCGCAAGGAAATCAATGGTAGTATCGTTGGCTGGTCTGTTAATGGTGTCGATCGCACTAACCGGGTGCAGCGGCGGATCGAGCGATACATCTTCATCCGACAAGTCGTCTGACACAGGTACGAATACAAGCGCAACTGAAACTAACGGTACGATCGATCACAGCAAGCCGCTTACGATCACCGTATTCGACAATGCGGCCAATTACCAAGGCGAGCAGACCGGGTGGTACGGCAAGCTTATCAAAGATAAGTTCAATATCACGTTGAACATACTTGCTCCTCAAGTGGCAGGCGATCAATTATACAAGACGAGAACGGCAGCGGGCGACCTTGGGGATCTTGTGATAGTCGATAACAGCCAATTGGAAGAACTGATTCCGGCCGGTCTTGTCATGGATATTACGGACAAGCTCTCAAATACGAAGTACTTGTCTCAGTACGTGGACAATCATTTTAAGCCATTCAACGCGGCTTTCGATAAAGTCAATCCGGATGGCAAGATATACGCTTTGCCGACGTTTGAAGCCGATACGTCTCCTACGACCTTCTCGGAAGAGCTCCCTTACTCGAGCCCGATCATGCCTTGGGATTATTACAAGGGAGTCGGGGCTCCCAAGCTCAACAATCTGAACGACCTTCTGAACGTCTTGAAGCAAATGCAAGAGAAGTATCCGAAGACGCCGGACGGAAAGCCGATCGTTCCAATCACCCTGTGGAAGGATTGGGATGGAGGCAGCATGGAGAACGTGCGCTGGTTAAGCGGCTGGTATGGATATCAACATCCGGATGGCACTTCGACCATTCAGTTAAATGCGAAGGGCGACATCGTTCCGCTCATCGACGACAACAGCATGTACAAGAAGATTCTTCAATTCTATTTTGACGCCAATCAACAGGGGTTGGTCGATCCCGACTCTCCTTCCCAGGATTGGAACAAAGTAGCCGAGAAGCTGACCAACAAGCAGGTTCTTCTCTTGTGGTACTCCTGGCAGACAGGCTTCTACAATACGATTGAGAGAGGCAAGAACGGGGACGGCAATGTTTCGATCCCGATCGCGGACACGCATATCATTCAGAACAGCGATGCTTATTACGGCAACGGAAGAGTATTTGCGATCGGATCCAAAGCGAAAGATCCTGACCGGATCATGGAATTCTTGGATTGGACCAGTTCTCCTGAAGGCCTGCGCTACTATACCGCTGGATTTGAAGGCTTTAACTATGAAAAGACAACGGATGGCAAGTTTAAGCTTACCGAAGTCGGGCAGACCGCCTTCCAGAACAATACGCCTGTTCCCGATGAGTATGGCGGAGGCGGATACCAGGACGGACAGAGCAAGCTTAACACTATGATTATGAGCGATTTTGTCATAGATCCGGACACCAAGGAGTTTTATAACAGCAATTACTGGAGCAGTACCATTGAGGCGAACAAAACAACGCTGAAGACGGAGTGGCAGAAAGCCTTCAACGCAACGAATGCAACGGATTACTACCTGAAGAATAATATGATCGATATCGTGCCGAACATCAACACAAGCCTCGGAAGCGATTCATCGGACATTAAGAACAAACGCAGCCAAATCTCGGATTATGTGAAGAACACATCCTGGAAAATGGTCTTCGCGAAAGACCAAGCGGAGTTCGACCAGCTGTGGACGAAGTTGCAGAAAGATGTAGTAGGTCTCGGTTGGAATGATGTCCTTGCCGAGGATACGGCAAAAGCTCAAAAGATCGTTAAAATGCGTGCCGATGCAACGGCCGGCAAGTAAACGCTTTATTGCTCATTAAGGTGAGGGATATATATGTTCAACCTATATATCCCACGGCTTTTTCTAATATTCGTCCAATGGAGGAGGAAGTCAAATATGCTTAGAGTCGTAACAGTTGAAGGCGGGGTAGTTCAAGGGCTGCCGGCAGCCGATCCCCGAATTACTAGTTTTAAAGGGATTCCGTTTGCTGCACCGCCCGTAGCCGAGAATCGCTGGCGTGCTCCTCAGCCTGCGAGAGAGTGGGATGGCGTTCTTAAAGCTTACGAATTCGCGCCGGTCTCCATGCAGGTCAGACAGGAAATCGACGTCAATAATATCTACACCCGAGAATGGGCTGTGGAGCCGGATATTGCAATGGACGAGGATTGTCTCTACCTTAATGTGTGGACCCCGGCAAACCGTTCTGACGAGAAGCTGCCGGTATTTGTATGGTATTTCGGGGGAGGGCTGCAAGTAGGCCATCCGGCGGAAATGGAGTTCGACGGCGAACGCATTGCGCGACGAGGCATCGTCGTGGTGACGATCAATTATCGTCTGAACGTATTCGGATTTCTATGTCATCCGGAGATTACGGCGGAATCGCCGGAAGCGCCAGCGAATTTCGGTCACCTCGACCAACAATTCGCTACGCGCTGGGTCAAACGCAATATCGCGGCTTTCGGCGGCGATCCGGACAATATCACCATCGGCGGGCAGTCGGCCGGGGGCGGCAGTGTCATGAACCAGCTCGCTTCGCCGCAGAACGAAGGACTATTCCAAAGAGCGATCATTCAGAGCGGGTTAATCACGAGACTCTACCCAGGGGGCCGAACGCCAAGGTTTCTCCGTACCTTGGAAGAAGCTGAACAAGATGGCGTTCGCTTCTTTCAATCTCTCGGCGTATCCTCGCTTGCTGAGGCTCGTAAGCTGGATGCGGTCTACGTCCGCGATAAGTATCTGGCGTCCAACGCATTCTGGGGCACCGTTGTCGATAACGAGTTCAACGTAGGTGACCCGTTCGAACGGCTTCTTCAGAACAAGCGCTGGCCGGTACCGGTAATGTTCGGCCATACGTCATCCGAGTTTTTCAATGTCCCTCAGGCTACTACGCCGAATGAGTTCAAAACCTTGGCAGTCGACCTGTTCGGCGATGATGCCGAAGATTTTCTGGCACTTTGCGGATTCTCGTCAGGAAACTTCGATGAGGTCTTGAGACAAGCATCCGTCAGCAGCATTGAATACGCGATAAGGATCGCTGGGCAGGCCAATGCAGACACCGGCATCAACCTCCCGATGTACTATTACAATTTCGATGCCGAGATCCCGGGATGGGATGACCCTGGCACGTTCCATTCGGTGGATCTCTGGTTCTTCTTTGAGACCCTCGCCAAATGCTGGAGACCTTTCGTAGGCAAACATTACGATCTTGCAAGGCAGATGTGCCATTACTGGGCGAACTTCATCCGCTCGGGAGATCCGAACGGCAAAGATGCTACGGGTGATGACCTGCCGCGGTGGGAGCCCTACACGCCGAAAGCGCCATATGGCATGCGTTTCGCGGAACAAGCGGAATTTAGCAGAGAGCAGCCTAGCGATATTATGAAATTCCTTATCGAGCAATTTTTCAAGACAAAATCCGTTGTAAAGTAAGTTGGACCGATATGCCAGATGAAGCCGATCCATGAGAGCATGGAGGGCTTTACTGGCATTTTTTAGTTATGATGAAGTGACCGAAGCGGCAGCGAAATCGTCTTGTATTTGGAATCCTCGGGGTGTATAGCCGGTTATTTGTTTGAATTGTCGACAGAAGTGTTCCACATTATGATATCCGCATTGAAAGGCGATTTCGGCAACGCTTTGGGTGCCGCGGAACAAATACAAATATTCCTTGGCCAAACGAATTCGGCTGTTGATGACATCTTCCATGCAGGAAATGCCGAAGGTCTTTTTATAAATAGACTGCAGATAGCCTGGGCTGATTCCGAGAAGGTCTGCCATATTGGGAACGGTCCATTGGTCGCCGGGACTGTTCTGAATGGCTGAGCGAAGTTTTAATAAATTATAGTATTGAGGTGTAAAACCATCATGGAAATAGGATTCCAGAAGTTTGTTGAACATCATCCGGAGCAAATAATCGATAGAGGTTTTTTTGTAGTCTCTGTTAAAGTTGTGCTCGATGACCAACAGCTCAAATAGCTTGTGGCAGTAGTCAGGATCATCAATAGAGAATGGAATGCCGAACGGAAGTGATGTTTTGGTAATATAGGCTTCGTCGGATGCAAAACGGATCCAGTTATTAACGTATTTCTCAGCACAAGCCTTGTAATAAATTTTCTGATGCGCACGATAAACAATGGCTCTATGAGCGGGGTATTCCTTAAGCTCCCCATCGACCCAAAATTGGGCAGGGGTCTTGGTGATGACTAGGAGCCAGCAGTTATGACCCTGAGGAATATCGAAGCAAAAGTTGCTCGCGTGCGCAGCATCGCATTCCACATAGTAAATATGGTTCATTATTCTCTCTCCTCCAGCATCTGATGTACCCATCCTCATTATACTATTTATGGGGTAATTCATCATAGGGAGATCAGACACAGAGAAGCAGCAAACCGAGCTATTGATGAAGTTGCCACTTATGTTGGAGAAGACGGGCCAGCCTCTTCCGCGCTCGCGCCATCCGCTGCGTAAGCGCCGTCTCCGTTACATGCATTAGCCTGCAAATTTCGCGGTATGATTTTCCCTCCCAATAAAACAGATGGAGCATGAGACGGTAATCCGCTCTCAGCTCGGCCAGCGCCTCATGAAGAAGCTCGTCGCGAATCCGGCTTTCCACAATGGCAGTCACGCTAATATCGCAGGGAATGGTCTCGGCGTCATCATACGACACGAGCATCCTATCCCTCTTGCGCTTGCGCATGAAATCGATGGCGGTGTTGCGCGCAATTCGCCTGATCCAGCAAAGAATAGTGGCATCGGATTGCAGCTTTGGTCCCTGTGTCGCCGCCTTCAGAAATGCCTCTTGGACGATATCCTGTGCCAGTGCGCAGTCGTGCAGCATGTGATGAATATCCTTATAGACCATTTGATAGAACATACGATAAACCCACCGTTGCATGCTTTCGTCTAGGTCGTCCATTGGGCTTCGCAGTAACTCGAACCACGGTTTCATGAAACCCTCCACACCAAAAAGATTGTACATATTCAAAAAAATCCACAATTGGAAGCATCAGAAGGTACTCGTTTCCTACGTTAATATATATAGACCGTTGAATTAGGAGGCGATTAGGTCGACGTAGGGCTCATGGAAGAAAGCTCAAGCCTCATCTTCTAATTATACGGATAGATCAAAATACGAATGTGATTGATGTCATTGTGACGGCCGTACAACAGCCGTAGCAGACAATCTCAAGGAGGGATACGACATGACAGGAATGAAACGAAGAGCAATGTTATCGATTATTTCGCTTATCTTTATTGCAGGAGCCGTCATCTATTTTTTGAAAAACAATATCGGTTTCGCCCTATTTGCGTTTCTTGTGGGCATCGTGTTCGGCGTTCGTGCGATTAGGGCTGGCAAGCAATGAGCCGGGTGCTGGATGTCGTACAGCTGTCAGCCTGGTATGACAAGGACGAGCCTGTCGTTTCAGACATTCATTTCTCGTTAGACAGAGGAGCGATATACGGCCTGCTGGGAGTGAATGGTGCGGGGAAAACGACACTGCTTAATACGTTGACCGGCGTTAACCGTCGTTTTAGCGGCAGCTTTTGTCTGGATGGCATCGAGATTGGTCCCGACGCATCCGCTGAGCAGTGGCATGCTTCGAAGAAGAAGCGATATTTTGCGGCGGATCACCCGCTGCTGTTTCCGGAGGTTACCCCGAGACAGTATGCCGAATTTGCAGGCACTCTATATGATCAACCGTTCGCAGAGCTTGAGTTTCTCAGGCTGGCGGAACGCTTTCGCTTCATGGAGTACGTGGATCGGCGCGCCTCGGAGCTGTCGCTCGGGAACCGGCAGAAAGCGGTCCTCATTACGGGATTAATGCTGCGGACACCGCTTTTTATATTGGACGAACCGCTAGTTGGACTCGATGTGGAGTCAATCGAAACTTTCTATGACGAGATCCATGCCTACTGCAGCAGCGGAGGGACCGTTCTGTTCTCTTCCCATCTACTAGATGTTGTCAAACGATGGTGCGATTGCGCCATTATTCTGCATGATAAGCGCATTCAATCCGTCGTTCTGATTGAGGAAGAGCTTAACCTTCACCAATATTTCTTTGGGGTACTGGGACATGCATGAACGATTCCTGCTCCTCCGCTTGCTGTTTCGTCACTATTATGGCCGGTACAAACGAGCAGATGTACTGCGTATCGTATTGGGACTGTGCCTATTAGTAACCGCCGAGGTCTGGCTGATCCATCAGGCGGATCTGGGCCACGCGATATTGAACAGGGGCTATTTGACAGGCTCCCTGCTGTTCATGAACGTTTATATGACGCTATTGTCCGTTCATTCGCAGTGGCGGGAATCTTTCCTTCGACTGGTCGTAACGCTGCCCATTCGTCCCCGCGTCTTCTGGGTTTCGCAGATCGTCTTTTTGTTTATCGACACGTGCCTTAGAAGAACGCTGTTCTTCTTCGTGCTGCCCGTCGTACTATTCATCAATAGCAGGTTGTCGCTTCTCGATCTGGCCTATTGGCTTATCGCGTTCATGCTGATTGCATTCTACTCCCTTACGGTCGGAGTCGCCGCCGGCAACCTGCTGTACGGCAATCAGCTGCTTCGACTGACTGCCCATTCGGTCGCCCTGCTAGTCATATTCACCCTTATTCAAACCGTACCGATACTTGCTCTTCTCCTGGGAGTAGTCCACTCATGCTGGATCATCATTCGCGATTTTCCGGGCTATATGCAAATCCACCGGCACAACAAGCACGGATGGCGGGAGCGAAGACGCTCGTCCTTGTCGTTCTATCGGAGGGAATGGACTCGCTTCCTTGCTTCAAGGGCGATGGTCCTGAACGTTCTCGTCATGACTGGATTCGTTACGTTCTTCTGCTATAACTTAATCAATTCCAACCTGGCAAAGGTTTCTGCAGCACTTCTCCTTGCATCCGCTTTGTTACTGACCTGCTCGCCGATCGCTCTGCTATATTCGATCGAGAAGCCGCATCGCCGGTTGTTTCAAATACTGCCGATTGAACGGCGGCCATTGTTTGTACAGAAGTACGTATTCTACCTCGGGCTCCTTCTGGCCTGCTTCGCCGCGGTCGCGTTGTGCTTGATCCTGCTGTTCGAACAACAGGTCCCGTACTGGCGGCTCCTCCAGTGCGTCGAATTGTTGGCGGCGGGCGCGTTCATCCGGTTGAAGTCCGATGAGTGCAGGCCGATCCTCGATTGGCAGACCGAACAGAAATTGTGGAGCCACTACAGGAAATATCAATCCTATCTGTATGGTTTGCCGCTGTTTCTGACGGATCTGTTCGGAACGTTCGCCTCCTTGGCCTGCATTCCGGTTGCTGCCGCCGCAGCGGGATTCCTATTAACCAAGCAAGAGGGTGACTTTCTTGATCAAGCTTGAGATTCCGGCAGGGTGTCAGGTCAGCCTATTACCTACCTATGTCGTTAGCTCGAAGCAAATCCATACCCACAGCCGTAAGGGTTAACCTTTATTCAGCAAATACTCTTGTTCATAAATCTGCTGCATTCTTGCCAGAACGGTCCGTGCCTGGTCTTTAAACTTTAATTCCGCGACCTGACCCTTGAGCACAAACACGCCGGTTTTATTCCGGTGTTCCCCGAGTGCAGCTTCGTACAGCTTGCTGGCGCCATGCGTAGGCGGCGAGAAAAATAGTTTCATTAGCGCTTTAACGACGAGTGGGAGTCCGGATGATTTCTCTTTACGCAGTGTATTGTTGCCGCCTGGGTCAACGCTTCGAATCATGATGTCTTCCCTGGCAAGCTGCGGCGCGATGGCCTGCGTCCATAGCGAAAGAGCCAGCTTTGAGGCAGCGTAAGGGCCAAGCAGCTTGCGGAAGGTTCTGGGACGTTCGAGGATTTCGATCGATAATTGTTTCGTATATTTAATTGCTGACGATGACGTATTGATCACCGTCTTTAAGTGGCCCTCTTTCAGAAGCTCCTTTAGCTCCGCCACAATAATATAAGGAACGACAGTCATCAGCTCATAATGCTTCTCGCGTCCTTGTTTCGAATAGCTCAGCTTGGGAAAGGAGCCTCCGGCGTTATTGAACACAATATCAATCTGCCGCTCCTTGCTTTTGATCTCATCCAAAGTACGTCTTAAGCTGTCATAGTCGGCAAGATCATCCGTTTTATAAATGCGAAGCGATCCGTTCTTGATCGCGCTGTGGATGCCAATATCGTCCGACGGAAAGTCCGAACGGTTCAAAGCAGCTACCTGCCAGTCCTCCGACAGCAATGTCCTCGTTAATTCCAACCCGATCCCTGCACTTGCGCCTGTAATGAGTGCGATAGGTTGTCGCTGGTCCTTGTTCATATTGCTTATCCTCCCAATAACGAAATAATTGACTTAGTAGAGCACATTCTAAGACTTAAAGTCGACTCCAAGTCAAGACGTGATAATCATGAATTGTCCTTAAGATAAGAGACTTGACTTCGAGTCAGCTCCAAGATGTATAATTCCATAAAAATCAAACGTTTCGGAGGGAACAGGATGAAGGAAGAACCATCTTTTACGATCAAGCAAACAGCCGAACAAACCGGAATTACGGAGGACACGATCCGTTATTATGAGAAGATCGCGCTGCTGCCTCGAGCAGAACGGAAGGACAACGGGCACCGCATCTACCGAAGGGAGGACATCGATACGATCCGGCTGATCGTATGCCTCAAGAAAACGGGAATGCCGCTAGAGGAAATGCGGCCGTTTCTTACGGTCTCCGCCGATGCCGATCCTGCGGAGTATCCTGAGCTGGTGGAACGCTTAAGGAGCCATCGGACGAACATTGTGAATCAGATCGCTTCTCTGCAGCAGGTTGTCGATTTTATCGACATGAAGCTGGAGGATGGGCGATACCGGCAGGAATGCTCGAATGAAGAGCCCAAGTTCGTCTCACCAGTCGAGAGGAGTTATTTCACCGTATCGGCCAAAGAAGGCAAGTCGCCTGTCTCCGAATAAAATACTCGAAACTACTTGCATCAGCTAGGACACGTCGTTTCGTATTAGTGATATAATCGGTTTTGAATGATTACTTTAAGGTTTATGCGCCGTACAAGAATGCTAGGAAGGCGTTTACAATCTGACAACAAGGAGGACAGCGATAGATGAATCATGTCTATCAGTTTGAAGAAGCAGCCAGACTTCCCTTGCCCGGGGACAACTGTGCGGTTGCGATTCGGCAATTGGACGCCGGCACCGTGATTCAGCTCGAAGGCCAATCCTTCACCTTGGATTATACGGTTATGGAAGGCCATCGATTTGCGGTAAAAGCGATCGCTCCAGGCGAAGAGCTGCTGTCGTGGCAGCTGCCTTTTGGCGCGGCGCTTCAGCCGATTCAGCCTGGCCACTACGTGATTAACGAAACTGTATTGCAAGCGCTTAGTGTGAGGAATTTGGCATTCGCATTGCCACCGGTGCCCAACTTCGCGGACCAAGTTCATCCTTATATTCTTGACGAGGAGAACTTTGAGCCGGCGCCAGCATCGCCCGCTTTCACGGATACGCGCACGTTTATGGGTTATCGCCGCCATATGGATCGCGGGGTTGGCACTCGGAACTACGTTGTACTGCTTGGCACCACTTCGCACACAGGCAGCTACGTGAAGCAGCTTGCAGCTCGTCTGCAAGACGAATGCAAGAACTATGCGAATATCGACGGAATCGTTCCTGCTGCCCATACAGAAGGCGGAACGGAGAATCCGAATAACGCGGAACTGCTGCTTCGAACGCTGGCTGGGTTTATCGTTAACCCTAACGTTGGTGCCGTATTGGTTGTCGATTATGGCAATGAATCGGTCACGAACAAGATGGTAGAGGCCTATGCGCGCGAGAACGGCTATCCGATCGATGAAGTGCTCCATAAGTTCGTATCGCTCACAGACAGCTTCGATGAAGAGTTGGTTAAAGGTGAGGCGCTGGTAAGGGAGTGGCTGCCAACCGTTAATGCGATGCAGCGGACGCCCGAATCCATTCGTCACCTGCGTATCGGATTGCAATGCGGCGGCTCGGACGCATTCTCCGGCGTATCCGCGAATCCGCTGCTTGGCTGGGTGTCAGAGCAATTGGTGCGATACGGAGGAGCCGCCAGCCTAGCGGAAACCGATGAATTGATAGGTGCGGAGCCTTATATCCTCTCGAAAGTACGCAATGTGGAAACCGCACGCAAATTTCTTGAGCTTGTAGATCGGTTTAAGGCACGCACATCGTGGCACGGCACAAGCGCGGAAGGTAACCCATCCGGCGGTAACATGTATCGCGGTCTGTATAACATCTATCTCAAATCCATAGGCGCAGCCATGAAGAAAGACCCTGTAACGCGGATCGATTATGCAACCGAGTATGGGGAGCGCATGAAGGATGGCGGCTACTATTTCATGGACAGTCCCGGCAACGATCTGGAGAGCATCGCGGGTCAGGTGGCCGCAGGCTGCAACATGATTTTCTTTACGACGGGGAACGGTTCGATTACGAATTTCCCGTACGTGCCAACGGTTAAGGTGGTTACGACAACTCGCCGCTTCCAACTGCTATCGAACGATATGGATGTGAATGCAGGACAATACCTGGAAGGTAAGTCGATGGATGAGCTGGGCCAAGAGGTATTCGAGCTCGCGATCCAAATTGCATCCGGTCAGCGAAGCGTCGGCGAGAAGGCGGGCCATGCGCAGGTACAAATCTGGCGCAACTGGCAGCAGAAGGATGCGGGCCAGCTTGAGACTATCCTGCAGGCTCCAGTACCAACAGGAGCGCCGATCGAAATTCAAGATGGCGGGGTAACGCTGTCTAACCCGATCCAATTCGGTTTCACCCGGCATCGCGATCGGCAGTCCAGTGACCAGATCGGCTTGATCGTACCGACTAGTTTATGCGCAGGACAAGTAGCGAACATGATTACACAGCGTCTGAACAAGCAAGGAACAGGGCAGTCTGATCTCTCGCGATTTGTCACATTGGCGCACACGGAAGGCTGCGGCACCTCGGGAGGGCCGGCTGAATCGTTATTTGCCCGTACCATGATTGGCTACATCACCCATCCGATGGTAGAGCATTGTTTGCTACTGGAGCATGGCTGCGAGAAAACGCACAACGATTACATGCGACATCAGATGGAAGTGCATGGCGTCGATGCAAGCCGCCTCGGTTATGCCAGCATCCAGCTTGACGGGGGAATCGCCAAGGTGAGCGAGAAGGTCGAAGCCTGGTTCGCTGATCGCTTGGCCGCATCCGAGCCTGCAGAGAAGGTGACGGTTGGCCTGGAAGGACTCCGTATCGGAATCGTAAGCGACGGTGCCATTACCGACGATGCTGGCCAGCAGCTGGCTCAGCTGACGAAGATGATTGTTGGTGCAGGAGGCGTGGTTGTCGTTCCTGAGAACAGTGGATTGCTTGCCGCCGCTTCATTCAGCCAACCTCTATTTACAGATTCTCAAGTTAGGCCGTCCATTGCCTACGGGGAACATGTCCGCCACAATGGCTTCCACGTTATGGAGACGCCAACAACGCATTGGGTGGAGACGATCACGGGACTTGCGGCTACAGGCGTGGAATTAGTGATCGCGTTGGTCGGTAATCGGCCGATGCAGACGCATCCATTCGTACCGATGCTGCAAATGACGCCAGAGCAGAGCATGCAGCAGAACCACCAGGAAGATCTTGATCTGGTGCTCACGGGCGATCCTGCATTATGGGTCAGTCAAATTCTTGAGCGCAGCAAGCAGATTTTGGAGCACACTTACGTTCCGCGTCTCTATCAGAAGGGGAATATCGATTTCCAGATGACGCGCGGCTTGTTGGGCGTTTCGTTATAATTCATTCATTTATTCCATTGAGAAGCGAGGACCACACGATGTCGAATACTCTTCTAGCCAAACGGCCGTTTGGCAATACCGGTTTACTCGTAACGCCGCTATGTATCGGGGCCGCTCCGCTTGGCGATATGCCGGAGACCTTTCAGTATGGTGTGCCGGAAGAACAAGCGCTGGCTACGCTGCGCGCTGCCTTTGACAGCTCGATCAACTTTCTAGATACGGCTGCAGCTTATGGCAATGGCGAGAGCGAGCGGCGGATTGGCAGGGCCATTCAAGCAAATGGCGGACTGCCTGCAGGATATGTATTGGCGACCAAAGCCGACCGCGACTTGACGACCGGCGACTTCAGCGGCGAACAGATCAAGCGTTCTATCGAAGGAAGTCTCGAACGGTTAGGACTTGACCGTCTGCAATACGTTTATATTCATGATCCTGAACATACCACTTTCGAGAATGTTATGGGACCCGGGGGTCCATTGGAAGTATTGCAGTCTTATCATGACCAAGGAGTTATCGGTAACATTGGGATTTCTGGCGGGCCGATCGATATGCTGATTCGCTATGTCGAGACAGGGGCTTTCAGCGCTGTAGAGACTCATAATCGGTATACCCTGCTCAATCGATGTGCGGAACCATTGCTTGATGTCGCAAGCCGTATGGGCGTCGCCGTAATCAACGGCGCTCCTTATGGCAGCGGCATATTGGCCAAAGGTCCAGATGCATATGCCCGGTATGCTTATAGCGAAGCTCCGCCAATCGTACTGGAGCGGGCGCGGTCATTCGCGAAGGTGTGCCAGGAGTTTGATGTGCCGCTGGCCGCTGCAGCTCTTCAATTCTCCCTTCGCGATCCGCGAATTGTTAGTACCGTTATCGGGATGACCAAACCAGAGCGGGTAGCTCAGACCATTGAGCTCGCGAATTACCCGATTCCACCTGAGCTGTGGACTGCGCTTGACGCCTACGGCTACGATATAGACGATCCAGAAGCGACGCGGTTCGCAGCTAAGTAAGCACGAATAAGCAGCATCGACAGAAACGAAGGCACCTTCAACTATGGAGGTGCCTTCGTTTGTTTGGTTATGAAGAACAGCCTCTTGCGAGCCCTCATGCACGCATGGTGCTGTTTTTTTCTAAGATCAAATTATTACGTCAACTGTCAAATTGTTTAAATCCTGTTGGAGAATAATGAACGCGTCTCAGATAGATGCTAAATATGCTTGAACACTAATTGAAGAGGGGTAAGAAAATGAAGAAGAAGTGGTTACCGATCTTTGGTCTGGCTGCATGCTTAATGATGTCTTCCAATGCTCCTGCTTTTGCCGATACGACAAGGATGAATAACACGCTTGGCAACGACATTCGTCAAGGTGTTAACGAAGGAATTAACACAACCAACCGCGCATTGGGCACAGACATGAATTATGTAGGCAACGGGAATAACGTTCGCACGAATAACTATCGTGCCACTGCTGCCAATAACGATAGAGGCTTTGATTGGGGATGGCTCGGTCTCCTTGGTTTATTCGGTCTTGCCGGTATGAGAAGCCGCAGCCGGGAAAGGGATCACGCTTAACACTCATCCCAAATAATTACAACAGATACCGAGGCGCCTGCATATAGCGGGTGCCTTGGACTGTTGGTGAATACGGCAAATTGCCTGGTGACCCACAGAAGAAAAGCTCCTTGCCTTGGCACTCCATTCATACCTCGTTCGAGATGCATTAAATATCGTTTACTTTCCTCAATTATTCCATCGTTATCCCCATAATGGTTAGCCTGTTAAGATGGAATTTCAAATATGGCAAAAAAGTGAATCAAAAGTAAAAAGTGGTTGCTTTAACTTAAAAAGAAAGCGCTTTAATATGAAGGTGCACGACCAGTTCTTCAAGGAAGGAGGGCTGCTGATAAGACGTCAAATGCTTAGAAGGAGGAGAATGATAAGTTAAGAGAATGTGCACTCGCAGTTGAATGGTTAACTAAATGATGAAGGAGCTGAATGCGTTGAAAGCTAGTATAAGGAAGTCCATTAGCTTGCTTCTCGCGTGCGTAACCGCACTGTCCTGTCTGCTCACGACCAGTTACTCGAACGAGGTATCAGCGGCAAGCGACGCAATCGTCAATTTGTCGGCAGATAAGCAGCTGATTCGCGGTTTTGGCGGCATGAACCATCCGGTATGGACAACGGATTTGACCGCTGCGCAGCGGGAAACAGTTTTCGGCAATGGCAATAATCAGCTTGGCTTCTCCGTTCTGAGGATTCATGTCGATGAAGACCCGAACAATTGGTCCAAAGAGCTTCCGACCGCACAAAGCGCGGTAGCGCACGGCGCGATCGTATTCGCTACGCCGTGGAACCCGCCAAGCAGCATGACGGAAACGTTCAACCACAATGGCGATACGACGGCGAAGAGGCTGCGTTACGATAAGTATGCTGCCTATGCGCAGCATTTGAATGATTTTGTTACGTATATGAAAAATAACGGCGTCAATCTGTATGCGATCTCGGTTCAGAATGAACCTGATTACGCACACACATGGACATGGTGGACTCCACAAGAGATGCTTCGTTTCATGAAGGAAAATGCAGGCTCCATCAATTGCAAAGTGATGGCTCCGGAATCGTTCCAGTATCTCAAGAACATGTCCGACCCGATATTGAACGACTCGCAAGCGCTTGCGAATATGGACATTCTCGGGGCTCATACGTACGGTACGCCGTTCAGCAGCTTCGCTTATCCGCTCTTCAAGCAGAAGGGAGCGGGCAAAGAGCTGTGGATGACGGAGGTATACTATCCGAACAGCGACGCTAATTCAGCGGATCGCTGGCCGGAAGCCTTGGATGTTGCCTATCATATGCACAACGCGATGGTTGAAGGCGATTTCCAAACTTATGTATGGTGGTATATTCGCAGGCAGTATGGTCCGTTGAAAGAGGATGGAACGATCAGCAAACGCGGCTACTCCATGGCGCAATTCTCGAAATTCGTCCGCCCTGGATATGTCAGGGTTGATGCAACGAAGAACCCGGATACGAACGTCTTCGTATCCGCTTATAAAGGCAGCGGCAAGGTTGTTATCGTAGCGATTAACAGAGGGACATCGGCGGTTAGTCAGCGATTCGTGCTGCAGAACGGAACCGCTGCGCAAGTAACGCCATATGTAACGGATGGATCGAGAAACGCGGCGGCGCAAGGCAATATTAGCGTGTCGAACGGAGCCTTCACAGCCCAGCTTCCGGCTCAGAGTGTTACAACCTTCGTGGGCGATTACAGCACGGGCAGCTCGGGTGGCAGCAGCAGTACGACATATGAAGCAGAGACGGGCACAACCTTGACGAATGCCGTATCTGAAACGTTGTACACAGGTTATAACGGCACTGGTTATGTCAATTTCAATGGTTATACGGATGCAGCCATTCAATGGAGCAGTGTATACTGTGCCGCAACCGGAACGAAGAACGTGAAGTTTCGGTACGCACTCGCATCTGGTACAAGAAACTTGGATGTGTACGTGAACGGAACGAAAGTAATAAGCAATGCCGCTTTCACGGCGACCGGCAGCTGGACGACATGGGGAGAGAAAACAATTCAGGTCGCAATGAACAGCGGTACTAACACGATTCGCGTCGTAACGACCGGCACGGAAGGACCGAATATCGATAGCATCAATGTATCGGCACAGTAGTGAAAGGAACGGAGCGTGACTGCCTGAGTTGGCAGTTACGCTCTTTTCTTTGCGTACGCGAAGAAGCAGAAGCTCATTTACAAAATTTGAGCTAGAGAAAAATAGACATCCTAGGTATAATTATAAGCGTTGTTTATCGGACCCGACTTTTCTGAGAGTGGAAAGTCTTGCACGGCCTGCTTCACCAAACGGATATGAGCGGACCCCATTTGATTATAGAGACAAGGAGTGGACGTTTTTTTGTTGTACCAAAAACTGAAAAATTCATGGTTGTTTAATGTAAGAAGGGACATCCTATCGGGGATGACCGTTGCGCTTGCTCTGATTCCAGAAGCGATTGCATTCTCGATTCTTGCAGGCGTCGATCCGATGGTCGGCCTGTATGCTTCCTTCTGTATTGCAGTAACGATCTCGATCGTCGGCGGCCGAATGGGCATGATCTCGGCGGCTACCGGTGCGATGGCGTCCTTGATGGGACCATTAGTCGTTAAGCATGGCATCGAATATTTGTTTGCAGCGACGATTCTTACCGGCATTATTCAATATGTAATGGGACTTCTGAAGTTCGGCAAGTTCATCACGTTTATTCCGCAGTCCGTCGTCACCGGCTTCGTGAATGCATTGGCGATCATTATTTTCATGGCGCAGCTTCCGAGCTTTGAAGGCGCAACCTGGGTGATGTACGCGATGGTTGCGGCAACGCTGGCGATTATCTATTTGCTGCCGCTTGTAACGAAAGCTGTTCCATCAGCACTCGTAGCGATCATTATTATGACGATCGTCTCGATTACGTTCGATCTTGATATACGGACGGTCGGCGATATGGGCGAAATTACGCAGAAGCTGCCGTTCTTCCATCTCCCAGACGTTGTATTCTCCTTGGATATGATTTGGACGATTCTGCCGATCTCGCTTGCGCTTGCAGTCGTAGGCATTACCGAATCGCTTATGACGGCTACGATCGTTGATGAAATGACGGAGACGAAGAGCGATAAGAACAAAGAAGTGAAAGGGCAGGGCATCGCGAACGTCGTCTCCGGCTTGTTCGGCGGTATGGCAGGCTGCGCGATGATCGGTCAGACGGTCATTAATGTAAAGTCAGGCGGCCGGTCGCGTCTTTCCACGCTCGTCTCCGGTGTCTTCCTGTTGTTCTTGATACTCGTATTGGGCAGCGTCGTCAAACAAATTCCGATGGGCGCGCTCGTTGGCGTCATGTTCATGGTGTCGATCGGCACATTCGATTGGAATTCCTTGCGCACGCTTACGAAAATTCCACGAAGTGACGCCGTCATCATGGTTGTTACGGTAGCGGTTGTCGTTACGACGTCCGACCTCGCCATCGGCGTTATTACCGGTGTTGTTCTAAGCGCATTGAACTTCGGATGGCGTCTGGCGAAGATCAAAGCGAGTGCATCGATCGATGAGAAGGGAACCAAGGTTTATCGCATTACCGGCCAGCTCTTCTTCGGCACGATGACGCACTTCGTGGATCTATTCGAATTCCGCAGCGATCCGCAGTCCGTGGTCATCGATTTCAGCGCTTCACACGTGTGGGATCATTCAGCTGTTACAGCTATTGCGAAGACTATTGCGAAATACGAGCAGTTGGGCACAAAGGTCGTCATCATAGGTCTGAATGAAGAAAGCAAGAAATTGATTGAGCAAGTAGGCCTTGCGGCACCAACTAATCATTAACATAGAAGAAGCACGCTTGGGAACATGCCCTAGCGTGCTTTTCTTGTATTATTGGATCCGCTTATGGTGTGACAGCAAGGCTCGGAGGTGCGTCATGAGTGAGGCTAGTCTTGATTTCAACGTATTGACTTCGGAAGTGAGCTCCTGCTGGACCTCTTCTCTGGAAGCTGCCCAGGCGAGAAGGGCTTGCTTGCGGTACTTCGTTTCATTCATGATGGATCGCCTCCTAAGTTAACTTGTGAAAGCGGTTCCTTGTTGTTTTTATTATAAGAATATTCTGACTTATTAACAAGGGTGATCAACAAACACCATCGTACTGCTCTGCGAGTTGCGAATTGTTCATTCCAGTTAGGACGGAATTGTTCATAAAAGCAGGGATTGTTCACTTTCTAACGAGTCGTTCGTGCGCAACAATAAGGCTGGAGACCAAGTGGAGCTGGCTGTCGCAATGATGAATCGTGAACAGGAGTCTCCATCTTTGCATGCGTTCTAGCTTATGGAGAGGAGGGCATGTAAGCGAAGGGACAGTCGAATAGGCATACCAACTAAACGTGAGGAGGATGAACAATGATGAGTCGAACAAGATTTCACGTGTCCATGGTCTTAATGCTGTGTCTTACGATTACGCTTGCGCTATTGCCGCTTGGAGGGAAGGCGGAGGCGGCGCCCTTAAGCCTGCTGAATGGGATTCCATTCAAGAATACAGCAGGAGGAATCGTTCACGCGCATGGCGGCGGCATGATCAAAGCAGGCAGCTACTACTACTGGGTTGGGGAGAATAGGGACGGGACCAATTATGTTTCGCTGTATCGCTCAACCGATCTTGTCAATTGGGAATTCCGCGCCAATATTTTATCCAAGACATCTGCCGCCGAGCTTGCGACCGCCAATATTGAGCGGCCGAAAATCATCTATAACGCAGCAACGAACAAATACGTGTTGTGGGCGCATAAAGAGAACGGCGTTGATTATGGAGAGGCACGCGTCGCGGTTGCTTCTTCGTCGAACATCGAAGGACCTTATACGTATCATGGCAGCTTCCGTCCGCTCGGCTATGACTCGCGCGATATGACGGTATTCAACGATAACGGTACTGCCTATTTGATCTCAGCAACGCGAGTGAACGCCGATCTTAACATTTACAAATTAACACCAGACTTTCTAGGCGTTGACTCGCTTGTTCAGACCTTGTGGGTCGGCTCGTATCGTGAAGCACCAGCCATGTTCAAGCGCGGCTCAACGTACTTCCTCATAACCTCTGGCGCAACAGGCTGGGCGCCTAACCAAGCGAAATATGCGACAGCCTCCAGCATCGCAGGAACCTGGAGCGCACTAACGAATTTCTCGGACGGCACCACTTATGGATCGCAATCTACGTATGTCATTCCGGTTGAGGGCTCATCCACAACCTCGTACTTGTATATGGGTGACCGATGGGCAGGCGCTTGGAGCGGTCCGGTCAACAGCTCTAGATATGTTTGGCTGCCGCTGAGCTTCCCGACGGCAACGACGATGTCGATGACTTGGTATCCGAAGCTGACGATCGATGCGGCGACAGGAACGGTGACCGGTGTGCCATTCTCCATTAACACGAATACGTATTACGAGCTGGTAAGCCGGAAGAGCGGCAAGCTGTTGAATGTAAGGGGAAGCTCGACAGCATCGGGTGCGGATGCCGAACAGTGGAGTGATGGAAACCTAACAAGTCAGCAGTGGAAGTTTATAGATGCAGGGAGCGGTTATTACAAAATTCAGAATCGGAACAGCGGCCTGATTCTCGGCCTGACGAGCGGCGGAACGGCGGATGGAACGATTATCGAGCAATGGACCGATGGGGGCTGGACCAGTCAGCATTGGCAGCTAATCGATGCGGGCGGCGGTTTCTACAAGCTGAAGAATAGAGCTTCAGGCAAATTGATTGATATTTCGTCCGGTTCGTTGGATGATGGCGCGAACGCAATCGCCTGGACCGATAACGGCGGGGCGAACCAGCAGTGGCAGATCGTAGAGGCGAACTAACTACCTATCGGTAGTCATTGGAATTTAGATTTTTAGAACAATGAGGGCTGCTTCCGTCCTAGGACGAGGAGCGGCCTTCATTGTTTCACTAGTCATACTTTCATCTAACATATGAAAAAGGTACAAATCCATTTATACTCAGCTTAATGGCTGTATCCATTAACGTTAGTTCACTGCGAGATTCACGGAGGTTTCTATGGATAACGAATCCTTATACGGTTATTTATTTGTTCATTTCATTGGCGAAAGCGAGCTTGGCGAGCAAATCTATATCGCACTCAGCCGGGACGGGATGCATTGGGAGGACCTGAATAACAGGAAGCCTATATTGCTCTCCACAGTCGGTGAGCAAGGAGTAAGAGACCCTTTCTTGCTGCGAAGTGCTGACGGAGGCCGATTCTACTTATTGGCGACGGATTTGTGCATTTATCGCCGAGGGGGCTGGCATCAAGCCGAAGCGACGACGACCGGCAGCCGCTCTCTCGTTGTCTGGGAATCGAACAATCTCCTCGATTGGTCGGAGCCGCGCATTGTGGAGGCTGCGCCAGCGGAAGCAGGCTGTGCCTGGGCGCCGGAGGCGATCTATGATGAAGAAGACGAGAGCTATCTCGTATTCTGGGCATCCAGCCGCAATGCGCAGGATGGAGAGGGCCAAGGTCTGCATATTTATTGCAGCAGGACACACGACTTCCATACCTTCACACCTGCTGAGCTATATATCACTCGCGGGGAGAAACGGACCATTATCGACACAACCATGATTAAGGTCGGAAGCCGCTATTATCGTGCTTCTGGCGATGGGGAAATTACGATTGAATCCAGCGAAAGCTTGCTCGGAGAATGGATGATCATCTCGACGCTGCGGTCTCTAGGTCTGGGGCTGACAGGGAGGGACGTAGAAGGTCCGCAATTTTTCAAATTTAACGGTGAAGAGAAGTGGGGGCTTCTGGTTGACCAGTATGCTGCGAGCGGAGGATACTTGCCCATCGTTACGACGGATATTGGAGATACGACGGGCCAATGCTGGCGGAAGCCGGAGCCGTATGAATATTCGTTCGGCAGCTTGAAGAAGCGGCATGGCTCCGTTCTGCCGATTACGAAAAGCGAATATGAGGCTGTGTTGGCGAAGTGGGGAAACACGGCTGATTAAATGACAGATTGGTGGAGCTCGCTGCTGCGTATGCAGCGGTGGGCTTATCCGGAATATAAGAAAACGTGATAGAATGCCCCAGAGGCTGCATTCCTATGCGCGTTGTCGCTTTTGTTCACATAGAACCGAATTGTTCACACATCCCCCTCGCAGTATGGACATAAATCGCATAATCGTTCACTCTCCTTCGCCGCTCAACTCTCTCTATACTTGAAGCTGCACGGGTTGCCATCTTACATACTGGAAGAGGGGATGAACTTATGAGAATGAAGTCCAAACTTTTGCTGCTGCCTCTGCTCTCATCGCTTACCTTAACGCAGGCTTTGACAGGGATTGCGGCAGCGGATGATTCGTCAGCTGCTGGCGGTTATACAGATGAACAGCTTGCCGCTCATCATTATACGCTTTATTACGCAGATGCTGCAGACGCCAGTCCAGCCCAACCAGACCCAGGCGATGTGATCGGCCTGTACCAGAGCGTTACGGATCAGGCGTACGGTACGGATCCCGTAACGGGCAAGATCTGGGGATATGGCCCGAGCACGGGGACGAGCACCTCGGGCGATAAGTATTCCTCGGTTCGTTATTATTCAGGCAGCACGCACAATGTGAACACGGCAGTCAACTACAGCTTCGCTCTGCCAGAGGCGGGCGATTATTACGTAACCGTTGGCGTCAAGAATCCTTGGAGCGGGAGAAGCTTCAGCATTATGCTGGAAGGAAGCAACGTCTCCGGCGATCTGAATATGCCTGAAGCGGTACTTGTTGAGCGTGCTTACAAAGTGCAGGTTGCCGATGGGGAATTGAATGTAGCTGTGAAAGCCCCTTCTGTTGGTCCGTATGATCAATGGCATGACCCGATGGTTGGCTTGATTAAGGTACAGACCGCTATTCCGCTGTCCTTCTTGCAGACGAAGATCGAAGACCTGCAGTCTGAGATTGCAAGAACCAATGCCGACAGCACGCCTTACTACACCGCCAGCACGATTGCCGCGGCGAATGCTGCATTGGCATCGGCCAATGCCTTTGCGGACAGCGTATTGAACGGAGGAGTCGCATTGGATTCGGACGCTGCCCAGATCGGGACAGGCGGGATCAGGGACCAGCTGAGCAAGCTGGCGGCCGCACGTACAGGACTTTTCCATATGGAGCCGAGTACCGCCTTCTTGCCGGGTCAAGTGATGCGGGATACGGACGGCAATATCATCGATGCGCATGGACCTGGCTTCATGTACGATGAGCAATCGGGCAAATATTATTGGTACGGCGAGTACCATAACGGGGTATGGCCCGGCCAAGGTGTCCGTGTATATTCGTCCACCGACCTGTACAACTGGAAGGACGAAGGCATGGCGCTTACGTTGATCAATTCGATGGATGATTTCACGAACGATCCGCTTATCTCTCAGCTGTATGCAGGCAGAACGGATACGTATAACGTATGGGCCGATATTCGAGTAGGACGGATTATCGAGCGTCCGAAAGTGATTTACAATGAGAAGACGAACAAATACGTCATGTGGGCGCACATCGACGGCGATAAGAATGCTGACAATAATGCGCAGAACTACGGTAAAGCGCAAGCAGGCTACGCGATAAGCGACTCGCCTACGGGTCCCTTCGTCTATCAGCGCAGCTACCGGATGGATATGGCACCTGCTGATCAGACGGACTATTTCCCATCCGATAAAGGGATGGCGCGGGATATGAACCTGTTCAAGGATGATGACGGCACCGCTTACCTGATTTACTCCAGCGAAGAGAACCGTACGCTCTACATCTCCAAGCTGTTGGATGATTACTCCGACGTGGCAGGCTGGCATAAGGACGGCAATGTGGACACGGATGGCAATCCTGTTCGCGATACGACCTACAAAGCGGTTTATGGCACCGATTATATCCGACTCTTTCCAGGCGGCTTGCGTGAAGCGCCTGCCGTGTTCAAATATAACGGGAAGTATTATCTGATTACGTCAGGTGCAACGGGATGGGCTCCGAACGTGAACATGTACAGCGTGGCGGACCATATGCTTGGAACGTGGTCGCCTCTGTCAGATCCATTCGTTCGAACATCGGCTTCTGATCCCGATCCGAAGAAAGCTTTCAACTCCCAGTCGTCGGCGGTTATTCCGGTTGACGCTGCGAACGGCAAGTTTATCTATGTTGGCGATGATTGGAACGGCGGTTCGTTTGCGAACGGGGCTGCGAAGTACGTATGGCTGCCGATTGAGTTCGGTCAAGATGCTGAGATGACGATAAAGTGGTACAGCAGCTGGACGAAGGAATTGTTAGAGCTAATGGTCGGGGTAAACGCGAATATTCAGCTGCCGGAAGTCATTACGACTGGCTCTGTCCTTACGCTGCCAACCGAGATTCCGGTTACGCCGATCGGATCGTCGACCTCCGTTGCAACACCAGTCACCTGGTCGGTTAACTCGCAGCCGGTGACGGCAAGCACGTTCGCAATGCCAGGCACCTATACGCTGGATGCCAAGCTGCCAGCCTTCAATAACAAAGCGCTGCGGTTCAGAATAAGCGCCATTCCGGCGAAGACGGTCTATTGGGTGAACAGCGGTGGTCTGGCAACAAGTGATTACAATCTGATGGCCTCGTACATGCAGCAGACATTGATCAATAAGTCCGTAGTGGAGCAGGCCTATGTGGAGAACGACGAGGCTCCTTGGGGATATGTGGGAACGAAGTCGAATCCGGCAGGCGCTGCGAACGGCGATATTTTCAGTACACTCCGGTATTTGAATGGCGGCAATGTCTCCGGCTCCTCTGCAGGGACGGACCTCACCTACAAGTTTACGGTAGACAACGGCTTATACACGGTGTATACAGGCTTCAATGATATTTGGAGCAATTCATCGCGTAAAGCTGACTTGTATATCAACGGGGAGAGGAAGACGGCGATCACGTTCATCTCTAACCAAGTGTATGCGCATACGGTTAACGTGACGGATGGGATGATCGATGTAACAGTACGAAATACGGCTGCGCAGGATCCGTTGATCAACTGGATCATAATTGTCGACCATGATCTGACGATCGAGGCTGATCCGCTCCAAGGACTGCAAGTGACCGCGACAACGACGGATTCGGCAGCCCTTGCCTGGGATAAAGTCATGGGCTCGACATCGTATACGCTGTACCGAGCCGCAAGTGCGGATGGTCCTTATACGCCGGTCTATACGGGAAGCGCAGCGTCCTATACGGATGGCGGCTTGAATCCGGCGGTGACCTATCATTACAAAGTCAGCAGCACCAGCCTCGCAGGCGAATCGGCGTTGTCGGATGCAGTATCCGTACTGCTCGACCAGACGAAGCCAAGCTTCGAACTGTCTGTGAATGGACAGCTGCTTGAGGATGGCGGTACGTTCGAGGATAGCGACCTTGTAACGTTCCGAGCTGCGGATGACTTATCCGGTGCAGCTGCTGCTAGGATCGTAATTGGTGGTAAGGGCTATGAAGTGGATCTCACCCAAGGCGCAGAAGCGGTGATCGATCTGGCCGGCCTAACAGGAGCATACACGGCTGCTGTGACGGTAGAAGATGCGGCAGGTAATAAGCTCGAACAGAGCATCGGGTTTACGGTGACAACGAGCATTGATGCGATCCAGCAATTGCTCGAGCGGTATAAGGCCAGCTTCAACAACCCGATGAGCAAGCAGCTGCACAATGCACTGAATCAAGCGCAGCACAAGCTGGACATGAATCGGCCGAAGCAAGCAGCCAAGCATATGCAAGACTTCGTGAAGCACTTGAACAACGCTTCGGTGCACGCGGTAGATAGCAAGGTGAAGCGTATTCTACTCGCAGATGCGCAAGCATTGATTGCGGAGTGGACTGGGGTCTAATGGTTTAATCCTGTACGTATGATAGTAGACCGGGTAGGCTGCTGCTTACCCGGTCTTCTTTTTGCTCGACACGGGCGTAATGCCGTACTCGTGCTTGGACAAACGTACGAAGCAGGAATAAGAATGTTCATTTTGTACTATTTTCTAATGGTGTTGTCCTAACGGCTTATACGCCCTTTGAGATACAATGACAGCAGGAGGATAGGCAAGGTTGTCCACTTGATGAGAGGGTGACAGGATATGTATACATTCAAGGCATTCAAGCAGCCAACAATTCTCGAGAATCATCTCCATCTCGGCGGGGAGAATCCCGCAGGAGAGAAGATTGACGTTACAAGCTTATATTTCACACGCGGCGGCAAGCCATGGGTTGCAGTCACGGGTGAATACCATTTTTCCCGATATGATAGAGCTTATTGGTATGAAGAGCTGTGCAAAATGAAAGCAGGCGGCATTACGCTTGTATCGACTTATATATTCTGGATCTATCATGAGGAAATCGAAGGCAAGTTCGACTTCTCAGGCGACAATGATCTGCGTGCTTTTATCCTGGAATGTCAGAGGGCTGGACTGGATGTCGTTATCCGAATTGGCCCTTGGGCGCATGGAGAATGCCGCAATGGCGGATTTCCGGATTGGCTTCTGAAGAAGCCGTTCAAGCTGCGCGAGAATAATCCGGACTACTTGGAGAAGGTGCGTATTTTCTTTAACCAGATTTCGGAGCAGGTGCAAGGACTCTTCTATAAGGACGGCGGCAATATTATAGCGGTCCAAGTGGAGAATGAGCTGACACATGATGCCGAGCATCTGCGCACGTTGAAGGAAATGGCGATTGAAGCGGGCCTGATTGCGCCTCTATATACGGTAACAGGCTGGAATGCGGCTGCGGGCGCTAAGATTCCGGTTGACGAAGTGGTGCCTGTATTCGGCGGCTACTGCGATGCGCCATGGGATAACCACCTGAATCCACTTCCGCCTTCTCCGCACTATTTCTTCACTGGCATGCGCAATGATACGGGGATAGGAGCTGATCTTCTTCCGCAAAAGCTGGAGGACGGCGGATGGCAGCTGCCGTATGAACGGTATCCGTTCGCAACCTGCGAATTGGGCGGCGGCCTGCAAGTGACGCATCACCGCAGACCGATCATCAGCGGGATGGATATTTACGCCATATCGCTTGTGAAGCTCGGCGACGGGAACAACCTAGTGGGCTACTATATGTACCACGGCGGAACGAACAAGATCGGGAAGCTGTCGACGTTCCAGGAGTCGAAGGCAACGGGGTATCCGAATGACTATCCGATTCTGTCGTATGATTTTCAGACGGCGTTATCTGAATATGGCGAGGTTCGGGAGCAGTACCGGCTGCTGAATCTTCTGCACTTATTTATTCAGGATTTCGATGTATCCTTCGCGCCAATGGTCCGAGTAGAGGCTGACCGTATTGTGAGAAGGGATGATACGACATCGCTGCGATATGCGATGCGTACGGATGGTACAAGCGGTTATGTCTTCGTGAACCATTACCAGCGGCTGTTGAAGCTCGAAGATATTCGCGATGTTGTAATCGATACAGGCATCGTGAAGTTCCCGTCGATTGATGTAGTCGGGGATGTAAGCTTCTTCTTGCCATTCAATATGGAGCTATCCGGCAATGTCCTCCGTTACGCAACGGCGCAGCCGCTGTGCAGACAGGGAGATACGTATTTCTTTACACAAATCCCTGGCATTGCAGCGGAGTATCAATTCAACGATGATCAGACATTCACGCCTGAGGCAGGGATCGATTCTGCATTCGAGGTCAATGGTGTTTCCATTGTTACGCTCACTTGGGAGCAGGCACAATATTTGCGCAGACTGGATGGAGAGCTCTATCTTGGTGATGGCTGCGACCTGTACAGCGCGAACGACACGATTCGCTCCGTGCAGGAGGGAAGCTTCCAATATTGGAGCTGGAATGGGGAAGCGTTCGTGAGGAAGTCTGTCCATCGGCCGTACACAGAGCCGGTTGTTGTCTTCGAGCAGGCGGAGCAGCCTCCTTATGATCCGAAGTATACAGCAGAGCTCCACATCGGCGGCGAGCGGGCGATCAAGTGGCAGAAGCTTACGGTTACAGGCTCTCAAGGCTTTGTAAACATTGATTATTACGGCGATGGCGCGCAGCTCTATGCGGATGGACAATTGGTCGCTGACAGCTTCTATTACGGAGAAGTATGGCGAGTGCCGGCGCGGCTGCTGGACGGCAAACAATGTTATCTCGCAGTATCGGAAATCCGAAATGATTTCTACAGAGAGTTTGAGAGCAGAGATCGTCTATTGGAAGCGCGGAAATAATCGGTAGAAGCAGGACTGACTTCGAGTTAGCTCCTGCTTTTTTGTGTTCTCTTTTCGAAAAGGAAATACAGAAGCGGCCTCAGTGATACATCCTCCTGAATTGGCTAGGACTCAGCTGCTCATGCTTCTTGAACACGGAGCAGAAATAGTTCACATCTTCAAACCCCGCAAGAGCGGCGATCTCCTTCACCTGCATCTGAGGCTGCTGCAGCAGAAGCTCCTTGCTCCTCTTTATCCGCACAGAGTTAATGTATTGGAATATACGAATACCGGTCGATTTCTTGAAAATAGTGCATAGATGCTGCGGCGTATAGTCGGTGACCGCAGCCATCTCTTCCAGCGTTAGAGGCTTGTCGATGTTCTGTTCGATGTAGTGAAACAACGGCTTCAGTCTCGCATTCAGATTCGTCGCGCTGTTGTTCGGCTGCTTGGACGTGTACTGCATCATGCTTGTCAGCAGCGTGTAGATGATGCTGGAGCATTGGACGCCGCGCAGCGGAATATCGGCATGCTCCATATCCAGCAGCGTTTGCGTTATGGATGTGAACCAATCGGGGCGTGAAAGGTGCAACACACCGGAGGCTGGCATCCCGACATGCTGCTGCAAGAATGCTTCCACCTGATGGCCGTCGAAGACGATCCAATCGACGATCCATTGTGGACTCACGGCATAATATTCATGGGCTGCGCCTTTATAGAGAAGGATAGCCATTCCTTCTTTGATCCGATATGTCTTGTCCTCCAGCCGCAGCTCGCCTTCTCCTTCAACAGTCTGAATCCACTGATACAAGTAGCCATTCGGACGTACGACATGCTCCTGATCCCAATGCTGCCCTACCTGTACGAGATAAAAGGGGAGCTCCTTATCGGACTCCATTATGATCGGAATATATCTGCTCGTCATCGCATCTCATCACCTTAATATATTGCTATTCTTCTTAATATCATTAGATTGTTAGCGGTTTCGTACCATCTTACAATTAAAATATAACAAAGATAGTAAAGGTGCAAGGAGAGCTCGCATCTAAGGACGAAAGGATGTTTATCGAATGTGCCGAATAGAAACGACCATTATGACCGGCTGGGAGTTTGCGCTCCAAGAGCCTGAGGAGCACAACTTTGAACCCGTTCATTTGCCGCATGATTGGGTCATTACGGCCCCGATCAATCGGAGCATGAAGCAAGCCGAAGCGCAGGGGTTCAGAGACCGATGGGGAATTGGCTGGTATCGCAGGCTATTGGTCATTCAGGAAATCAAGGAAGGCTATGTCTATCAGCTGCAATTCGACGGCGTCTATGAGAATAGCACCGTGTGGGTCAACGGCCATGAGGCAGGTGGGCAAAAATACGGCTATTCGCGGTTCACGCTAGATATTACGGACTACATCGTACAAGGCGAGAACCTGATTCTGGTGAAGGTCGATAATACATCGTTTCCAGCCGATCGATGGTATTCTGGAGCCGGCATTTACCGGACGGTCAAGCTGCTGGAGCTGCATAAGAACCATCTTAAGCCGGAAGAGATCTTCGTCAAATCGATAGTCAGCGGGGATACAGGTATTGTAACGATTGAGACGGGGACTGCTTCGTTCGTTAAAGCCTCGATCACCAATGGCAGCCAATCGGTTACCGGCGAGTCGGATAATGGAACGATTCGCATTGAAATCCCGCAGGTTAAGCTGTGGAGTCCGGATGAACCAAATCTGTATCAGGTTCAATTGACGCTGCTGGATGGCAGTGAAATCACCGACGTTTACACCCTTCGAATTGGCGTGCGAACGATCGAGATGATTGCCGGGAAAGGCATGTTTATTAACGGGCAGCCGATCAAGATCAAAGGCTTCTGCATTCACCAGGATGCAGGCAGCGTCGGTATCGCCGCCAAGCCTGAGATTTGGAAGGATCGTCTCATTCAATTCAAAGCAATGGGCTGCAACGCCATTCGCCCCTCGCACCATATCCCAGCGTCGGAGCTGCTTGATCTATGTGACGAGTTGGGGCTGCTAGTCTATGAGGAGTCATTCGACAAATGGACGGGCGGCGCGTATCGCCGATATTGGGAGACGGAGTGGCAGCGGGATCTGGCATGCATGGTCCGAAGAGACCGGAATCACCCATCGATCTTCATGTGGGGCGTCGGCAACGAGGTGGAGCATCAAGGGCAGTCCTCGATGCTTCGTATTTTGCGAATGCTGAAGGACTATCTGCTTACGCTTGACGATACAAGGCCGGTAAGTTATGCGATGAACCCTCATTTTAAGTATGAGGCTCATGTAGATCTCTCCCAAATAGAAGATATTCAGCAGTTCGTGGATACGGAGAACGAGATGGAGATTTATGACGTGGATGAGCGTGTAGAACGCATTCGGCGAATTGGCGAGATTGTTGATGTCGTTAGCTGCAATTATCAGGAGCAGTGGTATCCGATGATTCATAAGGCGATTCCTGACAAGCTGATTCTCGGAACGGAGACGTATCAATTCTTCAGAGGACATGCAGACCAAATGCAGAACTTCAGCGACGATGTGCCATGGATCGATGTCGAGAAGCACGATTACGTTATCGGCGGCATGCTGTGGACGGGAATCGATTACCTGGGCGAGTCGATGGGCTATCCAGCCAAAGGCTGGGCGGGTTCCTTGATCTACACGAACAACGAGCGCAAGCCGTTGTCCTATCTCTATGAAAGCTACTGGTCGGACAAGCCGATGGTTTACCTCGCTGTGATGGACTATTCCTTGCAGGATGAAGGCGTGAAGGAGCATTGGGATGTGCCGAGATATGCAAGTCATTGGAGCTTCCCGCAGTTCAACAAGACGGTTATTCCGTACATGATCGCCACCAACTGCGAAGAAGTGACGCTGGAATTGAACGGCAAGCCGTACTTCGTGAAGCAGCCATCCGCCTATCCGAACCGGATGATTACGGGCTATCTGCCGTATCTGAAAGGGACGATTATCGTTAGAGGCTTCATCGGTAAACAGGAAGTGTGCCAGTATACCTTACGGACAGCTGGGCCTGCAGCGCAGCTGAAGTTTGATGTGGAGTCTTTGAGGCTTGAAGCTGCCGAAGGCTATCAGAAGCTGTTGACGGTTCGTGCTTTCGATATGGAAGGGACGCCTGTATTCCGCGAGAGTGCCAAGGTTACCTTCCAAGCTGCCGGACCAGCCGACATTGTGACGGTTGACAACGGCGACCTCTGTTCCAGTGAGCCTTATGATCGGAATTGGATGCATATGTATCACGGATGCGTAAGCACGATCATCCGACTGACAGGCGAACGCGGGCGCGTTGTGCTGTCAGCGTATGCGGAAGGTATGGCTCCAGCTGAGATCGTCCTTGTTGTGGTGTAGAATAGGAGGTCCGCCCGTGGTCGTGCATGGGCGGACTTCTTTCATTTGTTGGGCTGTGGCTGTTCGGCAGGGCTGCAGGCATAGATGCCGATGAAGCTGAGCCAGGTTATCGGCGTTTGCTGAACCGCCTGATTCCTGTGGGCTCCTTGTCCTGCGCGGAAGCAGCGCTCGAGTTTCCTGTATGTACCAACATGCACATCAATTCGATGAACATGCTGGTGTAGGTCAATCGAGCATCAGCCGACATGTACGCGAACAAACAGTAGTGGATTGTGAAAGGACTAGAGAGTCGCTAATGTGTGCAAAACGCATCGATTGTGGCGCTAACGGACAACGGTGACTCTATAGAGCAGCTAATCAACGACTTGAGCCGAGAATGAGTCGAATAGAGACCGCTCTGTCCGATGCACGGCAGGACCGCCCTCTACAGATCGAATAGAGTCACTATAGTCCGTTAGTGTGAGGGCAAGCAAGGTCGAGCGGATAGTCCGTCAGCGTGAGGACAGGCAAGGTTGGTCGCGTATTAGTCGATGGGATCGCGAGCAAGGTCAATCGAGCATCAGCCGACATGTACGCGAACAAACAGAAGTGGATTACTAAAGGACTAGAGAGTCGCTAATGTGTGCAAAACGCATCGATTGTGGCGATAACGGACAACGGTGACTCTATTGAGCAGCTAATCAACGATTTGAGCCGAGAATGAGTCGAATAGAGGCCGCCTAGTCCGATGCACGGCAGGATAGGCCTCTGTAGTTCGAATAGTGTCACTATAGTCCGTTAGTGTGAGGGCAAGCAAGGTCGAGCGGATAGTCCGTCAGCGTGAGGACAGGCAAGGTTGGTCGCGTATTAGTCGATGGGATCGCAAGCAAGGTCAATCGAGCGTCAGCCGACATGTACGCGAACAAACAGAAGTGGATTACTAAAGGACTAGAGAGTCGCTAATGTGTGCAAAACGCATCGATTGTGGCGCTAACGGACAACGGTGACTCTATAGAGCAGCTAATCAACGATTTGAGCCGAGTAAGAGTCGAATAGAGGCCGCCTTGTCCGTTTCACGGCAGGACTGACCCCCTGTAGATGGTATAGAGTCACTATAGTCCGTCAGCGCGAAGACAGGCTAGGTCAGATCAGCTGAGTATCAGCCGAGCGTGCGCGAACAAGGTCAATCGAGCATCAGCCGCCATGTACGTGAACAAACAGAAGGTCATCGGACCAAATACGCTATACATCCAAGGCTCTCCTGCGAGGGAGAGCCTTTTCGATTTCCCGCATACACCGCCCTCCCACCACCTCTACCAAGAAGTCAAATTAGTCGCATAAGAGATCAAAATACCGTCATCGGCACCGCCTGCCCGTTTCCTATAATGAAGACAACATCACATCCTACTCATTGAATTAGAGGTGTTCGTTATGGAGACTCCAACCCAAGCCGCCGTGAGAGGCGGGCTTGAGAAGAAGCCGAGGAAGGCGTGGTCGCTGACCACCGGAGAGAACTTGGCGGGCTGGCTGTTCGTCAGTCCGATGCTTATCGGTGTGTTCGTACTCGTGCTAATACCGATTGTTGCAACGATCGTGCTGAGCTTCGCCGATTGGAATTTCGTGCAGGGCTGGGATGGGATCAACTGGGTCGGCATCGGCAACTTCAAGAAGCTGCTGCATGATGATGCATTCATCCGCTCAGTACGCAACAACTTCCTGTTCCTATTCACAGTTCCGGTCTACATGCTCATCTCGATGGTGCTGGCGGTTCTAATCGACCGTCATGTGTACTTGAAGAGCTATTTCAAGGTTGCCTACTTCATGCCTTACATCTCAAGCATCGTAGCCGTTGCTGTCGTATGGCAGGTGCTGTTCCAGCCATCCTATGGCCCGATCAACGAGATGCTGAAGGCAATCGGTATCAGCAAACCGCCGATGTGGATCGCCGATCCCAACTATGCACTGATTTCGATCATGATGATCGTTGTCTGGACCTCGATTGGCTTCAACATGATTATCTATATCGCAGGCTTGCAGTCCATTCCGAAGGATCTCTATGAAGCGGCTGATATTGACGGTGCAGATGGCTGGACCAAATTCCGCCGCATCACGTTCCCGCTGCTGTCGCCGACATCGTTCTTCCTTCTCGTAACAGGCGTGATCTCGACGTTCAAGGTGTTCGATATCATCGCCGTCATGACGCAAGGCGGGCCGATCGGCTCGACCTCGCTAATGGTCTGGTATTTGTACGATACGGCATTCGTCAATTTGAAGGTCGGATACGCCTCCTCCGTTGCTGCTGTTCTATTCCTGTTCGTCATGCTCATTACGTTCGGGCAGTGGCTCGCACAGAAGCGATGGGTGAATTACTAAACGATAAAATGCTCGAAGAAAGGAGCGTAATGGCCGTATGCTTACCACTCACGCTGCGAAGAATTGGCGCAAGCTTATTCTGACGCTGCTCATGTTCGCCGTCAGTATTCTGTTTCTGCTGCCGTTCTTCTGGATGCTGGTCACCTCATTCAAGATCGAGAAGGACGTATTCGTCTACCCGATCCAATGGATACCGAAGGAATGGAACGCCGTCTCCAATTACAAGGAAGTATGGGCGGGCGACTATCCGTTCTGGAAATACTACTTGAACTCTATCAAGGTCAGCCTATCGACAACCGTCATCTCGGCATTAGTATCGGCGCTTGCCGCCTATGGCTTCTCGAAGATCCATTTCAAAGGCAGCGGCTATGTATTCTTGATCGTACTTGCAACGTACATGGTGCCGAGCCAAGCGATTCTTATTCCGCAGTTCATCCTGTACCGGCAGATCGGCTTGTTCGACAGCCATATTGGCCTTATTCTATTAGGAAGCTTCAGTGTGCTTGGCACATTCATGCTGCGCCAGTTCTTCATGGGGGTGCATCAGGAATTTGTCGAGTCTGCCAAAATGGACGGGGCCAATCACTTTCGCATCTTCTGGAGCATTGGCCTGCCACTTGTCAAACCAGCCGTTGCCACCTATGCGATCCTTCGTTTCATCTGGACTTGGAACGACTATCAGAATCCGCTGATCTTCTTGCGCAGCGATAAGCTGTTTACGATTCCGCTGGCTATGCAGAAGTTCACGTCGCTCAGCGGCGAGTTCTACTCGCTAATAATGGCTGGCGCGGTGTCGGCTATTGTGCCGCTGCTCATTATTTTCATCATCGGACAGAAGAGTGTCATCGAAGGCATCGCTTTGGGCGGCGTCAAGGGTTAATGTAAGATAACGATAAAAAGTCGAATTATTTGCAAATAAGTAAAAATACTTGCATCACTCCATGTCGGATGCTCCCTATAATCAATCCCGTAAGAGATAAATAGATAAGCATGAGCTGCACAAAAAAACTAAGCGTATGCTTCCGATGCAAGCTTTTTGCTTACAAGCAGATAGTCAGGAAGCTGCACAAAAAAAATGTTGAGAGGGGCAGCAAGATGAAAAAGAAATGGACGGTAGGTTTAGCGGGGGTCATGTTAGTAGGGCTGCTTGCAGGCTGCGGCAGCGACAAAACGGATGATTCAAAGACGACCGACACGAATACAGGCACGAATACGAGCAGCACGACGACGGATACGAAGACAGACACAAAGAGCAGCGATCCCGTCAATCTCAGACTCTATACGTATGGTACCGAAGAAGCGTACAACTGGAAAAAGACGCTTACCGCTTACCAAGATTCGCATCCAGGCGTAACGATCGAGCTGGTGCAGCTGAGCGAGAAGGGCGACACGCAGGAAGCGACGAAGAAGCTTGATCTTGCTGCAGCCTCCTCCGAGCAGATCGACATCCTCATGTTCAGTGACGCGGCTTCTTATGCGCAGCGCGTAGCGCTTGGCATGGCGGCTCCGCTGGATGAGTATATCAGCAAGGACGGCTACAAGGTGGAAGAGGACTACAAGGTCGACACCCATCTGAACGGCCAAGTGTATGCGCTGCCAGGCAAATTCAATCCATGGTATGTGCTGCTGAACAAGGACCATCTGGATGAAGCGAACCTTCCTGTTCCAACGGATTGGACGTGGGATGAGTACGCGGACTACGCGAAGAAGCTTACGAAGGGCGAAGGCGCAACGAAGCGTTACGGCACCTACTTCCACGGCCCGCAGAATGGCGGATGGATGGAGTATCTGAAGCTGAAGATGGAGAACCAGCCGCAGGGCTCCGAGTTCCTGAAGGCGGACGGCTCCTCCAATCTGGATGATCCGAACTTCAAGGCAACGCTGGAGCTGCGCGTGAAAATGGAGAAGGAAGACAAATCCTCCGTTCCTTACTCGGATATGATTTCGCAGAAGCTTGCCTATCGCAACCAGTTCTTCAACCAGTCGGCAAGCATGCTGACAATCGGCTCCTGGATGAACACGGAGATCGGCGGTACGGATAAAGTACCGCTTACCTTCCATGTTGCAGTTGCACCGTTCCCTAAGAATAACGCAAGCGACCCAACGGGCTTGACGCCGGTAACGACGGACTATGTAGCCGTGTCGGGTACATCGAAGCATAAGGAAGAAGCATACCAATTCGTCCGCTGGTACACGACAGAGGGTCAAGTTGTGCAAGGCAAGAACATTCCGGCATGGAACGGCGTGAAGTCGGACCAAGTGGCGAGCATTATCGATACCATTCTGAGCGGTACGAAAAATCCGGAGCTCGTCGACAAGACGTCGCTCGTCGATACGCTCGTCAAATCCAAAGCGTCTCAGATCATTGCACCAGCTTCGTACCAAGCCGAAGTGTACAAGGCGATTAACGAGGAGTACGAGAAGCTCATCCTCGAGAAGCAGGATATCGATACAACGGTTGCGAATTCGAAGAAACGCGTTGACGAAATTATTGCCGCTAACAAAAAATAATCGATATAATGAGTCAAAAGGGGACGGTTCGTTAGTCCCCCTTTTGTTGTCTTAGACGAGGGGGATGAACCATGTACCGGCTGTTTCACGGCTCAACCTTCAAGACGGTGCGTGCGAAGCTGTCGCTGGCTTCAATTATTTGCATTCTTGTGCCGGCGCTGCTCACCATGCTGATCTATAACGCATTGACGAGGGATGCAGTCGAGCAGCAGGCGCGATCGAACAGCACGGACGCCATGCAGCTAGTCAGAGGATCAGTCAATAATCTTCTGCAAGGGATGCTCAATCTAGCGAATTATATTCAAGTCAATACCGATATTAACAGCACCTTGAAACGGATCGCGGACGGCTCGGAGTCGGCAGCAGACCCGTACAACCGTTTTACGGCCACAAGCCGTATTATGCAGCAGCTGGAGGGCCTCACCTATATCGGCGAGAAAAGTTATATTACAATTATTTTGACGAACGGCGCGACGTTTACGAATTATTCGAAGGATGAATTTGATCCGCTGAGGTTCAAGCAGGAACCGTGGTTCCAGCAGCTGGAAGGGTTAGCGGGTTTGCGGTCGTATTGGGTCGGGGCGACTCCGACGGTATTTCCTTATGACCGATTCGACAGCCCCTATCAAATTTCGGTTGCGCGCACGCTGCGTCTGGAGAGCTCGAAGATTTATGGCTATGTCATCGTAACGATGATGGAGAGCAAGATCAGCAAGATTTTCAAAGGATTAACAAGCGGGCAGGACGTCACGCTGGTCGATGGCCAAGGGACGATTATTTCCTCCTCGCATGGAGAACGTATCCATTCGCCGTTTCAATATCGCGATCTGCTGAATGAGGATGGATTGACGCCGACTTCTCGGATTATACGGGACGGCAAGCAGAAGCTTCTTGTTACGACGTCCAGGCTGACGTTCAATGACTGGCATCTGGTAGCGGTGCAGCCTTATCAGCATGCGATTTTGAACATCAGCTCGATTTTCAGCCGGGTATTCACGTTCCAGATCGTCTCATTCTTCGTTTTTCTTATTCTACTATTAGTACTTATGAGAGCGTTTACGAAGCCGTTAATTCGTCTGGGCCGAGTAGCGTCGAGCGTACAGCGGGGCAATCTGGAGGTTCGTTCCGGCGTTCGCGGGCAGGACGAGATCGGCCGGCTCGGCTTCCTGTTCGACCAGATGCTCGACCGGATTAAAGATATGATTAAAGAAGTGTCCGTCACGCAGGCGCGTAAGAGGAAGGCAGAGCTTGCAATGCTGCAGGCGCAGATTAATCCACATTTTCTGTTCAATGTGCTTAATTCGATTCGGATGAAAGTGATGCGCGGAGGCGATTCGGACAGCGCGAAGATGATCGCCTCCTTATCCAAGCTGCTTCGGATGACGATCAGTCGAGACGAGGATGCCATTACGCTGCATGAAGAGATTGAGCTGCTGACGCATTACGTAGATCTGATGAATTTGCGGCAAAAGGAAGAGGTCCGGCTGCAGCTTGAAGTGGATGCATCGGCCTTCCATATTGAGGTACCGAGATTCATTCTTCAGCCGCTTGTCGAGAACGCACTTATCCACGGCTTGAACCGGAGCGCAGGCACGATCATCGTGCGCACCGTCATGAAGGAGCGGTTTCTGGCATTGATCGTTGAAGATAACGGGAACGGAATGGAGCCGGAAGTGCTGGCGAAGCTGTCTTCGCAGCTCGCTGCTGCGGCTCATACGGAGGCGAAGGAAGAAAGGCCGAGAGGCGGCATGTCGGGCATCGGTGTAGTGAATGTAGCCGAGCGTATGCGCATTATGTTCGGCGATGCATTCGATATGACGGCAGCCAGCCGTCCTAATGAAGGAACTCGAATCATTATGCACATTCCGCTGCGGGAGGAGAGTCGACATCATGTATAAAGTCATGCTTGTAGATGATGATTATCCGGTGCTTGAGCTGTTGTCCGAAGCAGTTGATTGGGCGTCGCTTGGTCTTACGCTCTGCAGCAAACATGAGAATGGACTTGCGGCATGGGAGCAGGCGCAGTCCGAACCGCCAGATATTCTTGTCACCGATATCGGGATGCCGAAGATGGATGGTCTAACGTTGTCTGCCCATATGAAGGAGCTTAATCCATCCGTACGGATTGCGATTCTGTCCTGCCACAGCGAATTCCAATATGCGCAGCAGGCGATGCGGCTCAATGTCCAGGATTATCTGCTGAAGGATTTGCTGGAACCAGAAGATCTGGAGAAGCTGCTGGCAAAGTTCAAGTCCGGACTCGACGGTGAGCGGCTGCTGCGGCAGGAGCAGGTGCAGATGAAGCATCTCGTCAATGAGACGCGGGAGCTGCGCAAGGAGAAGACGTTCCGGGATTTCATTCAACAGCCGATGCTGTCGACGGCGGATTGGCGGAAAACATTTGGCGCATTCGGCTTGTTTGAAGCTGGCGAGCAGGTGCTGCCCGTCATTGGTTACCTTGACAATTATGGTGGGATTAAACATCGGTTCGATTCGGATCAGACGCTGCATTTTGCGCTGAGCAATGTAATGGAAGAGATGATCGGCACGCTGCCGCTGCATACGGTGCATATCGGCTATACGAGTCGGCAGTCCTTGCTGCTGTTCGCGTTCAAACCCGGCATCAAGACGAATGTGCACGATCAAGTGCAGCAGAGCCTGCGGAGGATTGGACAGACGCTTGAGCAGGTGCTGAAGATTAAGATGTCCTTTCTGATTGGCGGCAGCTGCGAGCATCCGGAGAAGCTGAAGCCGACGCTCTGCGGACTGCTTGGCGCTGTCGAGCAGCGTTTCTATCTGTTGCCGGGCGAGATTGCCAGATGGCAGCCGGGACAGGTGTCGGGAACAGGATTATTCACGTTGTACGATCAAGCGAGCGCCGACATTCGCGAGCCGCTCATGGAGAAGAATGAGACAAAGCTGTTGGCGAATGCTGCCGCATGGGAGAAGCGGATGCAGGGAGCGCGGTATCCTTCAGAGGAAGTGCGAGACTGGGTGCTGAAGCTGCTCATCGATCTGCGGCTGAAGCTTCACGCGCTGCTCGTTCAGCCTTCATCTTCGTCTGCGGAGACGCTGCACAAGGAAATCGCTCAGTTCGACTCGCTGCTGGAGCTGTTCCAATGGCTGAAGGGGCAGCTGCGCTCTTTCCTTCATGCAAGGGAAGAAGGAACCCCCGTCAGCAGACGCCGCGAAATAACCGAGGCGTTCCAATATGTCTCGCTTAATCTCGGACAGCGCATATCGCTGGAAGAGGTTTCGGCGCATCTGCATATGAATCCAAGCTATTTCAGCCGCTTCTTCAAGAAGGAAACGGGGTATACATTTATTGAATATGTCACCTGCAAGAAGATAGAGCGGGCCAAAGAGCTGCTCGACCAGACGAATCGCCCTGTCAACGAGATATGCGAAATGCTGGGCTACGACAACCAGAGTTATTTCATCAAGACCTTCAAGAATCAAGTTGGCGTCACGCCAACCGAGTACCGCGGATAACTGAAGTCGATTGCAGTGGATTCACGGATGATCGGTAATGTGTGCAGTGTGCGCGGATAACAAGAAGCTGTATGATGGAATGGAGGCGTTAAATCTATGCGATATCACTGGGAGAAGGAGCTGCTGCAGAGCTGGTTGAGGAACCATTCGCTGCAGGAGGAATCGCTCTATCGGTCCGGCGGCAAGCTGGTCGATTGGACGGGTCTGGCGGCTTCTCCGCTGTATGCGGATATGATTGGCGAGATCCGAGAGGAGGCAGAGCGGCTCTTAGAGCTGCCTGAGCCGGAGCTGACGCAAGAGCTGTATGAGCGGTTCGAGAAGACGGGCAATCGGCTGGCGTATGAGGAACGATATTTCGAACGCCGCAGACGTCTCACTTCCTTTGCATTGATGAGTCTGCTAGATCCGGATAAGCGTGAGTATGTGCAGGCACTGACCGGTACGATTGAAGCGGTACTAGAAGAACCGACATGGTGTCTGCCTGCCCACATGCGCGGACAACGGATCAATCGCAATATCGATCTGTTCTCGGCCGAGACCGGCTTCGCGCTAGGTGAAATCATCGTTCTGTTGGGCGGTCGTCTGTCAGAGCAGCTTCGTGAAGCGATGCTGGGTCATATTGACCGCCGGTTGTTCGTGCCGTATTTATCTTATGGCCCATACGGCTGGGAAACAGCGGAGCATAACTGGGCGGCAGTATGCGCAGGCTCGATCGGCGCGGCAGCGCTGCTGGTCGAGCAGAGTACAGCTCGCCAAGCAGCGATTCTCGTGAAGGCGATCGAGACGATGAACCATTACTTGGCCGGGTTCGGCGAGGACGGGGCATGCCTGGAAGGGCCGGGCTACTGGAATTACGGCTTTGGCTATTTCGTTTATTTCGCCGATCTGCTGAGTCGAGCTACGAACGGGAATGCCGACTTATTCGCATCGGACAAAGTGAAAGCGGTTGCGCTCTTCCAACAACGTTGTTACCTTGCAGGAGACCAGCCGGCAAACTTCTCGGACGCGCTGCCGCATGTCAGCGTTCATATCGGACTGTCGGATTATCTAGCAGACCGATTCGTAGAGGTTCAGTTTCCGCCGCTTAAGCTGCGCGCTGCCTACACGGATGATCATTGCGCCCGATTCGCGCCAGCGCTGCGCAATGTGCTGTGGTTCCAGCCGAACGCAGAGCGGGATGTGAATTGGCAACCGGGCAGCTGGTATTTGCCCAATGCGCAGTGGTTTATCTCGCGCAGCGTAAGCAGCGCTGGAAGCTTCGGCTTCGCGGCGAAGGGCGGGTCGAACGATGAACCGCATAATCATATCGACGTCGGCCATTTCATTCTGTTGGCGGGGAATGACCCTGCGGTTGCAGCTGATCTCGGCAGCGGCGAATATACGGCGGACTATTTCGGCGAAGGTCGTTATGAATACGACTGCAATGGAGCGCAGGGCCACTCGCTGCCCATTGTGAGCGGTCATCGGCAGCAAGCTGGCGGGAATAGCAGAGCAAAGATGTCTGAAGCAGCGACTGGCGAGCGCGAGGACCACTTCTCGTTGGAGCTCGCGGACTGCTACCCTTCGGAGAGCGGGCTGCAGTCTTTCAAGCGGAGCTTCGTCCTGAGGAAGGACGAGCTGCCGACACTGACCGTCACCGATGCTTTCGCTTTCGAAGAAGGCGGGGGGCAGGTGACGGAAGTGATCATTACTCGCTGCCAGCCGACCTTAGCGGAGGATGGGCGCATTGTTCTGGCCGGAGGCCTCCGCGATGCGGAGCTTAAGTATGAGGCTGGACGGTTGCGAGCGGCCATTGTAGAGAAGACGTATCCGAACCATTTTGGCCAAGAAGAGAGATATTATCGCATTCATCTGATCGCGGAGCACAGCGCCGAGCGGTTGCAGCAATTCGCACTTCAATTCGAATTCAAGTAAAGGATGGGTCACGATGACGATGTGGACACAGGAAGCTTGGGAGAAGACGGTTGCCAAAGTAAAGCGAACGAGCGAGCGGATCGGGGCGAACTTCCCGCATGCGAGCCAGGGCGGTACATACGATTTGGAGGAGCCAGGCTGGTGGACAGCCGGCTTCTGGCCAGGATTGCTATGGCTGCTGCACGACGGCAGCGGCGAAGAGAAGTTCCGCTCGATTGCAGAGCAATGCGAGGAACGTCTTGATGAAGTGCTGGACGGCTTCTATCGATTGGATCACGATATCGGCTTCATGTGGACGCTGACGAGCGTGGCGAACTACAAGCGCAATGGCGGCGATGAATCGCGCAGACGTGCGTTCAAAGCGGCGAACTATTTGGTAGGACGGTTCAATCTGCAGGGCAATTATATTCGGGCATGGAACCCATGGAGTGAAGGCGACAATAACGCGGGTTTTGCGATTATCGACTGCGCGATGAATGTGCCGCTGCTGTATTGGGCATCGCGTGAGAGCGGTGACCCGCGTTATAAGCATATCGCGGAAGCGCATATGGGGACGGTGCTTCGCCATTTTATCCGAGAGGATGGTTCGGTTCGTCATATCGTTCGCTTCGACCCGCATACGGGTGAAGTGGCCGAATATATTGGCGGACAAGGGCATGCGCCGGAGTCGGCTTGGTCGCGCGGTACTTCTTGGGCGGTCTATGGACTCGCATTGGCGGCACATCATACGGGACGTCAAGATTATTTGAATGCAGCGAAGCGGGTAGCGCATTTCTTCGTGTCGCAGCTCGAAGAGGATTGTGTACCGGTGTGGGATTTCCGTGCGCCGGAGGATACGAGATGGCTGCGTGATACGTCGGCAGGCGCCTGCGCTGCATGCGGCTTGCTGAAGCTTGCCGAATTGGTATCGGAGCCGGAGGCGAAGAGCTACCGATTGGCTGGCGAACGTATTCTCGAATCGCTGTATCGGAACTACGGCGCGTTTGAGGATGTGAACGAAGAAGGATTGATTTTGCATGGTACGAGCCATTACCCGGAACGCAGAAATTTCGATGTACCGCTCATCTACGGCGATTACTATTTCGTCGAAGGTCTCGCTAGACTGAGAGGAGGCCACAGCATTCCATGGGAGTGAACGAGCACCCTATCGCAAGTAACCCACTGCGGACGAAGGCGGATTTGGCACTTGCGTTTCAGCAGCTCGTACGTCCCTTGCTTCCCCGCTATTCAAAGGGTCGTGCCCGCTTGCAGGTAACCGGCTCGGGAGCGGGATACTCCACTGATGTTGCAGAGATGGAGGGCTTCTCCCGTATTCTGTGGGGGCTCGTTCCTTTTCTCGCTGGCGGCGGCAAGGATGAGTCGTTTCTTCAGCTTATTGTGCAGGGGATCGATAACGGTACGAATCCAGAGCACCCGGAGTATTGGGGCAAAGTAGGCGACTACGACCAGCGCCTCGTCGAGATGGCTTCGATGGGCTTCTCACTCGCCCTTGTGCCGGATCAGATCTGGGGGAGGTTATCTGAAGCATCGCAGCAGCAATTCTATGATTGGCTCAGCCAGATTAATCGGCACCCGGCTCACGACTGCAACTGGCTGTTCTTCCAGGTACTCGTCAACATCGGGTTCGGCAAGCTGGGCTTGCCGGTTGATGAAGCGCGGACGGAAGCGAATTTGCAGCGGATCGAGCAATTCTATCTCGATGAAGGCTGGTATGCGGATGGCGTAGGCGGGCACAGCGACTATTATGTGCCGTTCGCGATTCAATATTATGCGCTGCTGTATGCGAAGCTGATGAAGGCGGAAGATCCGCAGCGCGCGGAGCGGTTCCAACAGCGTGCGGGCCGGTTCGCGGAGCAGTTCATTCATTGGTTCGCTGGCGAAGGACAGGCGATACCGTATGGCCGCAGCATGGCCTATCGCTATGCGCAGGGCTCGTTCTGGGGCGCGATGGCTTGGGCGGAGGTGGGAACATACTCTTACGGTGTACTGAAAGGGCTGTTCCTTCGCCATCTGCGCTGGTGGTTCAAGCAGCCGATCTTCGCCAGCGATGGCATAATGACAGTTGGTTATGCCTACCCGAATCTGATCATGGCTGAGAATTATAACGCGCCGGGCTCCGTCTATTGGGCAATGAAAGCGTTCCTGCCGCTCGCGCTGCCGGATGATCATCCGTTCTGGCTGGCGGAGGAGGAGGCTTTGCCGGTGCTGCCGGCCGTATCGGTGCAGCGGGCGCCGCATATGGTCGTCGTTCATTCCGCTGCGACCGGCCATACGGCCGCGTTCAATACGGGACATCTTGGAACGAATGAACATACACATACGTCGGCGAAATATGAGAAGTTCGTTTATTCCGCTTCGTTCGGTTTTAGCGTTCCGCGTGCCGAATGGGGCCTGTCGCAAGGCGCATTCGATTCGATGCTTGCGCTTAGCGAGGGAGACAATATATACCGGGTACGCCGGAAGAACGAGGAGACCTCGATCCTAGATGGCGGCGTGCTGCAGTCGACGTGGCATCCTTGGCGCGACGTGAAGGTGACGACATGGATCATACCTGGACTCCCATGGCATCTGCGCGTTCACCACGTACAGACAGCGCGGGAGCTTGATGCGGCGGAAGGCGGCTTCGCACTGCCGATTGATACTTCGCTGACGGAGCTTCGCGATGGGGCTGAGCTGGCGGTTGGCGGTCGGTCACGCTTCGGCGTGTGCGGCGCAGCAGGAATAGCGGGATATGCAGAAGCTTCCCTTATCCATGCGCAGGCCAACACGAACCTGATGCATCCGCGCACGGCAATTCCGACGCTGAAGGCGAAGCTCGCGCCAGGCGCTCATTGGCTTGTCTCCGCTGTTTATGGCGAGACAGGGGCGCCGGAAGCGTTCGAGCCTACGGGCTGGAAGGAAAGCTTCCAGCTCGAGATCGAGCCTGGAGCGATCCAGATTGAAGGACCGCATGGTGTGCGCGTGACGATTGAACGGTAGATTTGGAGGCTGTCCCCCTGCTGAGGGGGACAGCTTTTTTAGCTGTGCGCATATTGGTCCGCACATAGCTAAATAACGATTGGTGCGGTGCATCCGTTACCGTTCGAAGCCTGCATAACAGGCATCTTTTTCGCACTAGAAGGTCAAGTTGATGACGGAAGGATGCATTTCGTACATGTATTTGACTTCGTAAACGTTGAAATCAGTATTCAAGCGTGAAATTCCTGCCGTCAATGCAGGTTTAGTACTTTACGAACACCATAGGTACATAAAGCCTGCATGAAATACAGGCTTTCTAACGCAAAAGTGTGCAGTTCTCCGTAATGATGCACCAGCAGAACACAAACTTACAACGACCACATATGTTCACCACAGACTCCTTCTAAAGCTTCATTATGGCCGAGACTTTCGAAGCAAGCATTGCGTCGTATGCTATCCGACTCATGTGCGACCATTGTGTGGGTCGATATAATGTAAATATTTAGTAATTTATTAATAAGGTGATCGGAAACTAGTTAGTTCAAGGTTTACGATTTATCCAATATTGAATGCGCTCTCAAACTGACTGAAAGGAGGTGATTGAACCATCTCAGTCCGGTGTGTGGAAGGAAGCACGAACGTGCGCAGATACGACCATCACGGTAACTCATCCAGCCAACAGTACTCAATGGACCGGTAATCAATTCCAACGACCAGAGGAGTGAAATGATGTTGAAGAAAGGAATAAGCGGAATCGCAGCTGGTGCATTGCTGGCGTCCGCCCTATTATGGAACATTGGAGCAAGCACTGCGGAAGCGGCTGTCATTAACACCATTCCGAACACGATGAAGGTAGAGAAGAACTACAATACCAGCTTCCTTACCGTACCCGGGTTTGCGTCATTGGGCGTGAAGGATCGGAGCAGCTACGTCGGAACGAGCTATTATCGCAAAGTAGCCAGCGGCAAAGAGTTTCTGCAGGCGATTCTTGATGCGAGCAGCGGCAGCGTCAAAGTGATCGAGGTGACAGCGGACCTCAATCTTGGCTGGACGGAGCTCGCGCTTAGCTCAGCGGAGAAGACGAAGTACAGCTTCTTGACGCAGTATCCGAACCCGACGAACGGATTTACGAATCCACTGTTAAGCGCATCGGGCGTGTCCAAGCTCAGCATTGGTAATGTGGACGGACTGACGATTTTCTCAACCTCTGGCCGGACGATTAGACACGCCGAGTTGAAGCTGCAAGGCTCATCGAACGATATCGTTATTCGCAATTTGAGCTTCGACGAGATGTGGCAGTGGGACGATACGGGTGAGCATAAAGAAGTAGGCTGGTCATTCATAAAGGTCAATGGTGCGACCAACGTATGGATTGACCACTGCAAATTTACGATAGCGGCCGACGGCATGATCGATATGGAGAATGGCTCGACGAACGTAACGTATTCGTGGAATGAGTTCGGATTGGCAGCGACTCAGAATCCCGCCTCCAGCAGCTCGATTTACCAATCGATCAATTACATGGAGCAGAAGTATGCAGCCGGAGCGTTGAATGCTTCCACAAGCGTCTATTACAAAATGCGCAATGAAGGTGCGACCAAAAATCAGATCATGGCGTACGCCGCCTATCATTCCAAGGTGCATCTTGTTGGCTCTGGCGACAAAGATTATCGGAACTACGTCGGTTCAGACGGCGTTGAGGTGAAGGATGGCAATCAGAGGTTGAAGCTGACGCTAGCCTACAATCGCTATACGAATGTCGGATCTCGACTGCCGATGATTCGCCAAGGGGTCGGACATCTGTTCAACAATTATTTTGACAATTCGACGCATCACAGTGCACTGACCAGCTCCGCTGCTATTAACAAATATGGCGGCGACAAGCTGTCGCGCGGCATGAACGCACGCAACGGCGCATCGATTGCAGCCGATACGAATGTATACAACAGCTTCAACGAGCCGCAGTTGGGTACGGAGCGCCAAGGCAGCGATACAGGCAACATGAATCCGCCCTTTGATGTGTTGTTTCAGAATGCAATCAATCACAGCTTGATTGTCAACTCGACCGTAACGAAGACGGACGGCACAAGCTATACCGGCAGCAGCTGGGACAACAATGGTGTTAATGCGTTTACGCAGGGCTGGAGCTGGTACGACAAATCATCGATTAACAAGTGGGCATGGTCCTCCTCCATTGTTGGCGTGGAGAACATGAGCAAGTCGAATCCGCCATCGACGCCATTCACCTTCACCTACGGCTACAACGAACAGCTGCCTTATTCGTACCAAACGTTCCAGCTCGCTAATGTCGTAGCGACCGTTACGCAGTACAGCGGCGTGAACAAGCTCAGTCTGAGCGCAGCGGAGTGGCTGAAGACAACCTATACGGCGACCTCCTCTACGATCAATGCGTACTCCACAATTGAAGCAGAGAATTACAGCAGCATGTCCGGTGTGAAAAATGAAGCGAGCTCCGAAGGCGGCCAGAACGTTGGCTACATCGAGAACGGTGATTATGTCGTCTACAATAACGTCAACTTCGGCACTGTCACGCCAAGAAGCGTTGACCTGCGCGTAGCAGGCAGCACAACCGGCGGTAATATCGAGGTTCGGCTGGACAGCCTGAACGGAACGTTGATCGGCACTTGCGTGATCACGGGAACGGGCAGCTGGCAGACCTGGGTGACCAAGTCTTGTAATGTAAGCAGCGTAACGGGAACACATGCGGTGTACTTGAAGTTTACCGGAGGAAGCGGCTATCTGTTCAACCTCAACTGGTTCAAGTTCGTCCCTTCCAATACGGTTGAGGCGTATACGACGATCGAAGCGGAGAGCTACAGCAGCATGTTCGGTGTGAAGAGCGAGACGAGCTCTGAGGGGGGCCAGAATGTTGGGTATATCGAGAATGGGGATTACATGGTGTACAATAACGTCTATTTCGGCACCCCCGGTCCGGTCGCGTTAGATCTTCGTCTTGCAGCAGGTGTTACAGGCGGCGTAATCGAGGTTCGATTGGGCAGCCTGACAGGCACGCTTATTGGCACCTGTACAGTATCGTCAACCGGAGGCTGGCAGACGTGGGCAACCCAAACGTGCACCATTAACGGTGTGCCAACCGATACGCATAATCTGTACCTGAAATTCACAGGGGGAAGCGGCTATTTGTTTAATATCAATTGGTTCAGGTTCTCGCGTTCATAGAAAAGAAGGCGTGCCGCTGCGATCGGCACGCCTTTCGTTATCAGCTAATGTCTTCATACGGAGAAGGAGTTTGTACTGACGTTTGGTTACTCCTACATATTATAGAACGTGTCTCGCTCGACCTTGCAGACGCGAAGACCAAATTCTTTATACCAAACAGCCTTTCCTTTGTCCTGCGCTGCTTTATGCATGGTCTGGTTCTGATTCGAAACCGTTCGGGCATCAAGCTTACCGGTAATAGCGAACGGTTATTCCATCATTTTAGAACAATGATTCGGTTGAAATGAGGAACGGTATCAAGAAGTCGCCTTGATTAGGGGGCTGGAGTTGGCACTGCGAGGATAGGTACATTCTCAATGTGTATCCATTCAATGGCTGCCTTGAACGGTACGCTACATGCGTTCCTCCACACTGACGAACGAGCAGCAGCACTTCGACGGCAGGCATACGCTGCGCGGCCACAGCTACGGCAGCTCGATGCGCGTTCTATATGATCCAAAAGAAAGACGCCGGCACCATGCCGCTCACCCCCAGACTGCGAAATATCGTGGTTAGCTCGTACTAAACCGAACGATCCCCGCCAATTAGGCAGGGATCGTTTTTTCAGTAGATTCCTCTATGCTGCGAGGATGCTTCAGCGCGCCGGCAATTGTTCTGTCGAAGCAGCTCCATTGCACTTTGTACAATAGAAACCGCCTCATGAAGATGCTCTACCCGCTCCCATTGTACTTTGTACAACTGCGATAGTCTTCAATCTCCCTCTCCAGCCCGCCAAGCGCCGAACCCCACCGAATCCGTTGCACAAAATACAACAAGGGCCTGCATTCGAGCGTTACCCGCGATTTTCCATTGCACGAAATACAACGGGTGATCGGGCTGCGCGGCTGCTTATTCGTTCCTTGAGCCAATGGATACGGGACTCGAATACAGGTACCCCCTCCCACCCACTTCGACTCGATTGTTTGCTAGAACGCTAACGGTTGCCGCCGTGCTTATTTGACTAAATAAAACGGGTTTCCGAGGTGCAACGGTTGTAGATGAGCTTATTTGGTCGATTATCCGTCGCAATAGGGCAATATTGCCTAATTAACTACCGTGAGAACCATTCGCTGTATAAAAGATCGCTATGAAGCCGAATAGCCACAATGGCGACGACCGTTAGGAACGTACGACGATGCATGATGCGATCCGATCCGATGATCTTGACCAGTCCGTTTTGTCCCTCATTTTGTGCGATCAGAAAAATTGAAGAAGTAGGTCAGAGGTACTCCGATACACAAACTATCCATTGTCTCAGGGCTGTCGCTGCTTCGTATGGATGAGTCGTAATGTGCAGAAGCATACGCCTGTACAAGTATCCGATAATCATTAGGAAGCATGCTTATAGGTAGGGATGAGGGCGTTCCGGAGGGTACAAATACCTGAGTTTGACGAATAGTGGAGGTCGGAAAATCACACTAATTGCTTATCTATTTCTAGTTGTTATTACTAAAATTTACAGATACAATTAGCCTGTCTAGCTTAATTAATGCATGTTGCTAGCAATAATTTGAACTGGGAGGCTGCCTAATGTCGGTAAATAGCCAAGCCGTTGAGTCGACAAATGAGACGCCCGTTGAGTTCATCACGATCCGCGAACAGTATCAGCTTGAATTGATCACAGAATACTACGATGCCTACTACTGGAGACCACGTCTACAGACTGATGAGTACCGGATCGGTCATGTATGCCTCAACCAGACGGACCAAATGCCAACCAAAGATGATTTGAAAGGCTTGTCAGCAGCACCGCTGGTTGTTCGCAGTACAGGACTCAACGAGGTGTTGAAGGCACCAACGAGCTGGAAGCGCTTATTTCCGAAAGAAAGCCAAAAACCGAACAAAGGACAGTTGTGCATCTACCGGCCCGAATGTGATGACGACTTCGCAGCACTTAGCGACGTTGCTGTTATTCATGATGGCTCGGATGAAGCTTCGTTCAACCCAGACCCGCACTTCCGCTGCGTGCATAAGGCATTGCTCCGGTACTCCGAGCTTATCGCACATGAGATTTGGACCGATGTGGAGAGCACGTGGAACATTCAAGGCAGTGGTTTCTTCATGTGGGCGCCGACGAGCCAATTCCCAGAAGATCTTCATCCTTATGTGCTGAACTCGGGAACGATCATGAGTAATCTGCAGCTGGTGGAGATGGATTACACGCCTTCTTCCCAAGTCGAGTTAATCCCTCAATTTCTTTTCAAGAGTAACTTCGATAACATTTCGGATCATAGAATGACGCACAACTTCGAGGCGATACGCACGCAGAGCAGTTCGGTTAGCGGTACTTGGTCGAATACAAACTCAACCGAGATTGGACTGAAGTTCGGCGTGCAAATCGCAACGGTCGTCAGAGTGGAACTTCTTCTCTCGGAGATTACTCAATCGACGACGCTGTCATTTGAGAACATGATCAATCATCTAGAGTCGCATACGGTAGGCGGCGGTACGACCGAACTGCAGACAACGACTTTTAGACAGGAATGTACGGTTGATATACCACCAAGGACAAATGTAGAGGTAAGCGCTGTTATCTACAAGGCCAAGTATGATGTGACTTACGTAGGCAAGCTGCGGCTGCATTCAGGCGCACCAGGCGCCAAGCCGATCGATATTCGCGTCTCGGGCAAGTTCGCTCACCAAATCGATACGGAAGAAACGTGGTGGACTGTAAAGAACGGCGAATTCGTCGAGAAGAAGAAGTTACCGCACTAATCGTGTAAGACACTTATATATGGGGAAGGACCTGACTTGGTGTTCAGGTCCTTTTCTGCTTGACTTTCAATAAACGTCCGTCTTATGAAACCGTTCCCCTTCAACTTCTCTATATTGTCTTAGACCCGGTTTCCTGCTTCATTATATTGCGTCTTCTGAGGAATCGAGTCCTCCTTGAAGCGGTAATCAGGATGGTTCTCGATTAATTGTTTTATTGAAACACCATTAATGACTAAGCCGTCAATGACGCAGTTCTCGAATGTTGTGTTAACAAGATGCGAATGGGAGATCGCACAATCTTCTAATGTTCCAGCTTCAAAATGTAGTCCGTACACATCACACTGCTTCATCCGCATGCCCCACCACGCATTACCTTCCACGTTCATATGAGATAAATTACTTGCTGTAACGGTAGTGCCTGTTAGATCAACATGGATGATCTGGGCATTGTTCATATTTACATATTTGATCGTTGTGTCACTCAGATTGGCGTTCTCGATCGTGGAGTTAGTCAGGTCACCGGAATACAGCTTGCCGCTCGCTTCGTTCATTTCATATTCCTCCATCGGATGGGATACGTTCAATTGGAATAGCTTCGACCTAATTTGTCTATATTCCTCTATTATCTGGTGAATCTATTGACGGTGCTTGCGATCTTTCTATTCAAAAATGACCCAATTCGTATGGCTGACCCGGCTCAACTTCTGTACAATGAGAGAGATGCTAGACGAACGTTTCAAGATAAGGAGCTGCTATCGATGTTGGATCAATTAGCGATGAATCAATTGAAAGCCGTGCTGCGTGCAGGCATTGCGAACAATGAAGTGGCAGGCGCGAATATGATGGTCATTCATAAGGGCGAAGAGATTTTTTATCACGAGGATGGCTTGGCGGATATTGCTGCGGGAGCTCCAATCAAGCGCGACTCCATCTTCCGTCTGTATTCGATGTCGAAGCCAGTGACGACGACGGCTGTTATGATGCTGCTCGAGCGCGGGGAGATCGACTTGTTCGATCCTGTGAGCCAATTCCTCCCTGGCTTCAAGGAGCAGAAGGTTGTTGAAGGGGACAAGCTGGTACCGACGAAACGTGAGGTTAACCTGCAGGATCTGCTCAACATGACGTCTGGCTTGGTGTACCCTGGCCTTGGCAATCAAGCCGAGCGGGGGACGGATGAGTTGTTCAAGGAGCTCGACCGCCGCTTGTTCAGCGACTCGCCTATGACGACCGTTGAGCTGGCGAACCGACTCGGCCAAGCTCCGCTTGCTTTCCAGCCGGGCTCCGCTTGGCAGTATGGCACGAACACGGATGTGCTGGGTGCAGTCGTTGAGGTTGTAAGCGGCATGAGCTTCGGCCAATTCCTGCAGCAGCAAATTTTCGAACCGCTGGGCATGAATGATACAGCCTTCTGGGTACCCGAGGAGAAGCGCTCGCGCCTTGCGAAGACATACGGCGATGACGGTAAAGGCGGCTTGGAGCTGTATCTGGGCAACAATCTAGGCATTAACCATCAGCTGGACCGGGCGCCAGCATTCGAATCGGGCGGGGCCGGACTTGCATCTACGATCGATGACAGCGCGAAGTTCACGACGATGCTCATGAACGAGGGCAGCTTGAATGGCGTGCAGATTGTCCGTCCTAGAACGGTACGCTACATGCGTTCCTCCACACTGACGAACGAGCAGCAGCAGCACTTCAACGGCTGGCATACGCTGCGCGGCCACAGCTACGGCAACTCGATGCGCGTCATAACGGACTTCGGCAAGGCTGGAGTTATCGGTAGCCTAGGTGAATATGGCTGGGACGGCTGGCTTGGCGCTTTCTTCACCAATTTGCCTTCGGAAGATCTAACCTTCCTCTATATGATCCAAAAGAAAGACGCCGGCACCATGCCGCTCACCCGTAAACTGCGCAATATCGTGGTTAGCTCGTACTAAACCGAACGATCCCCGCCAATTAGGCAGGGATCGTTTTTTCAGTAGATTCCTCTATGATGCGAGGATGCTTCAGCGCGTCGGCAATTGTTCTGTCGAAGCAGCTCCATTGCACTTTGTACAATAGAAAACGCCTCATGAAGCTGCTCTACCTGCTCCCATTGTACGATGTGCAACAGAAAAAGTCCGCAGTCCCCCTCTCCGGCCCGCCAAGCGCCGAACTCCACCGAATCCGTTGCACAAAATACAACAGGAGCCTTCATTCGAGCGTTACCCGCAATCTTCCATTGTACGTAATACAACGAGCATCAAGACTCTTGATGCATTTCGCTCAGGTCGAAACGATACTGCTCTGAATGTAGGCCAAAGCCTGCGTGTGGGCGAGGTGGAGAAGGTTGTGGTTGATGTCCGACTGTCTGCTGGAACGCTAACGGGTGTCAGCATGCTTATTTGGCCAAAATAAACGGGTTTCCGAGGTACAACGGTTGTAGATGAGCTTATTTGGTTGATTATCCGTCTTAATCGGGCAATATTGCCTAATTAACAACCATGGGAACCGTTGGCGTTTGAGATGCCCGATTGGCAGGCAGATAGCCACAATGACAACCGTTGGGTGTGTCTCCGGGGCAGGGCATAGGTTAAGAAGTGTGCTAACGAACAAAGCCCTCGCGTGGAGGGCTTTGCATGAAGTCTAGTCTCTAATCACGTACCTAGTCACGTACCTAATGACGTACCTAATGACGTACCTAATCACGTACCTAGTCACGCACTAACAAGCTAATTCAACGTAATACTATCCAGCTCCGCGTACCCCGTAGCACCCTTCGCCAGACGAATGATGTTGTCCCCTGCGGTCAGATTGACGTTCACGTTCACCGTGCCGAATTGGCCCCAGCCTGCGGTAGCAGGATAGGTGACCGTCGACCAAGCGCCGCCGTTATACGCGAGGCCATGCGTCGCATTCGCCCCCGTGCCATTCGCATAGCGAATCGTCATCGTGTACGTCTTCGTCGTTGGCACCTTCACATAGAAGTCGACATAGCTGTCGCTATAGTCCATCTGCGCGACGTATTTGCCTCCGGATGCGCTGCTGCTGCTCGCAATGTTGGCATGACTGACCGCCGCATACTCAGCCTCGTAGACATTCGTCGCTTGCCCGTACGGTGTAATGTAGATCCGATAGCCGTCATTGTTGTACAGCCCGCTCATCGAGACGGTGATCTGGTTGTTCGTGATCGTATAATCGCCCTCAAGCAGCGTATTTGTTGTGTTTACAGCCGTCGATCGGTTGACAAAAGGCGTCCAATCGACGCGTACATGCACCTTGCTGCCATTCGTGCCGAAGAACGACGGGAAGTTCTTGATGACGGCATTGACCGTACCATCCGTCACGCCCCCGAACAATACGCTCGCGTACTTCCTCGACGAATCCACATTGGCGAAGCCATCCAAAGCTGTCGCGCTGTTCACATTCGGCGGTGTAACGGATACCATGTTGCCCGTCATATCGCCATACCACTTGTAGAACCACCAGCCGCCGTTGCGCTGCGTGGAGCTTGCTAATAAACTGCCTAGCCGTCCCGGATTCGGCACATCCCAATAGCTCTGCATCGCCGTGTCGACCTTCAGACGCTCGAACTTCGCAATAAGCGGTGCGACTGCGCCTGGCCGCCCCTCATCATTGAGCCATGCGGCACCGCTGTACTCATTAATCGAGACCGGTCTTGCCGATATCCCTAGTGAGCTCTCAATCGAGCGGTAGTCGTTGAAGTTCGCTGTGAAATTCTCGCCGCCAAGCTGATGCCAGCCGCTAATATCGGGAACCGTATTTTGCGATTTCTGATAGGTCATGAAGTCGAGCATCGCATTGTGGCTGTAGCCAGCGAATTCAGGACCGATGGGCTTCGCTGTTGAGTCAAGCTGCTTCAGTTTCTTATACGACTGGCTGAAAAACTCGCGGAACGTCAGGTTGCCGCTTGCGTTCGAGGACGCGTAACCCGAGTTGTAGACGGTTGCGCGATTAACCGTCGCATTCTCGGCTTCGTAGCGCTCAGGGTTCGCGCCAGCGATGTCGATATAGTCGATTTCGGCGTAGCCGGAGGAGCCTTTCGTCAAGCGAATGGTATTGTTACCTGCATTCAGATTAACATTCACATTCACCTGAGATGCGCTGCCCGAACCGAAGTAGCCGCCCGTGTTGGCATACGTCACCGTTGATGCGCTGCCGCCGTTGACGCTCAAGCTGTGCGTGGAGCTGGCGCCTGAGCCATTCGCATATCGGATCGTCATCGTATACGATTTGGCCGAAGGGGCGTTAACCGTGAATTGGACGTAGCTGTCGCTGTAGTCGAGACCGCCGACATATTTGCCTTTCCAAGTGCCATCCGGCTCGTTCCACAGCTCATAGCCGTACACATTCGTAAGTCCCGCTGCCTTCACCGCATTCACTGTCGTCGTCAGCTTGTTGAACCAGTCAGTCAGATTCGAGTAATTGTACCAGCCCGTGTACCAGTCAGCGAGGCGGATCGACACTTGGCTGCCCGTTCCAGCAAGCTTCTGCGCGACTGGAATCGCAGCGCCCCACGGCTGCTGATAGCCGCTTACGGCGGGATTGTTGTAGGCCTTCGCATGCAGCGGCAGAATGAGATTATTGTCCGGCTGATTCTCGATAACGCCATAGAGCGATCCTGCCGCACTATGTGTAACCGGACCAATGACGCTCGATAGATCGACCGTCAATGAAGTTGCAGCGTATGCGGGGGAGACGCTGATCAGACTGCTGCCAAGCGTCGTCAGCATCCCGAACAGCATCCATTTCTTCATCGTTCTTGTACCCATGAATGAACTCATTATTAAACCTCCTATTTGATCTGTTTCATTGTTTGCAGCTTGTTGTCCACACCATCTGTCCGCCTTCTCTTGAAAGCGTGTTCAATCTCCTCCCTTCAGCCAATACGCTAATCCGAAATGACGATCTTTGCCACTCTAATGATTTGCGATTGGTGGAAAATATTTATATAACTACCATTAGATCTAATGAAAGCCTAATAAAATCGCAGGTTTTGCTCCGATCAACGAATCTACCTAATGAATGTCCACTATTCTAAAATATTTCCTCTGTAAAAACGCTTTCATCCGACGCGTCCTGACGTATGATTAATAGGCAAATATGCAAAAGAAAGGGAAGATCCAGGGTGGATAAGCCGTTCAAGAAAGGCATCAGCTTCCGCAATAAACTGCTCATCACCTTCTTGCTTGTAAGTCTTCTTCCCATGCTAGGCGTCGAGATGATGTCGTATTACACCTCTACGGTAGCGATGAAGAAGAATATGAATGATTTGATCCAAGTGAACCTGCTGCAAACCTCGAAGAATTTGGACACGTCCATGCAAGATTACGAGGATTTGCTCTTCCAGGTGTTTACGGATGATAACGTGATGAGTCTGGTCAAAGAAATTATTGACCCTGCGACGGATTCGCCGGAGTTTAGTCGACGGAGACTCATCAATATTCTATCGCGGTATTCCTATGCCAAAGAAGGAATACGGAGCATTGCCGTCTTCACTGCAAACAACACCTTAATCACTTACGACCGACAGACCGGCTCTCCCTATGATAATTTGTGGTCCAGCGAGAAGAGCTTGATCAATCTGCCGATCTATCGACAGGCGTTGGAGGGGAATGGGCAGCCCGTCATTACGCAACCGCTGAAGATCGATACGATCAACAACGCAGAGCAGTATGGCTTCCATCTCGCCAGACAATTAAGCGACCTTAATGTAGCCAGCCTAGAGCCGATTGGTGTCGCGGTTATTACGGTGTATGAATCGGTTCTCGCGCAAGCGATCAATCTCGAAGATTCCGATGAAACGTTGAATTCACAGCGGTTGAACAAAAGAAACTTCCTAACGGATCAATCCGGCACGATCGTCTCATCACCGGATAAGACGCAGATCGGCTTGAATATGAACGATATCGTAACCGGCTCTACCATTCTGAACACGTACTACAATAAGTCGAGCCGGCTGTGGGTGAACAACCTTGTCGATCAGAATCAGCTGTTCAAAGAAATGTACGCGATGCAGCATCTTACGCTCTACTCGGGTCTGGCAGCGGCGGTGCTGACGATTCTATTAATTACGATTTTCACAGGAAGGCTGACTCGTTCGATCCGGCGTATTCTGAAGGCGATGCGGACCGCGCAGCATGGGACGCTCGATGTACAGGTGGAAGGGACAGCGCATGATGACTTGTCGGTCATAGCGCTCAGCTTCAATAAGATGATGCTGCGGGTCAGCGAGCTGATGAATGAATCGAAGCGCGCGGTTGAGAAGCAGAAGGAGGCGGAGATCCGGGCGCTGGAGGCGCAGATCAATCCGCATTTTCTATATAACACGCTGGATTCGATTAACTGGATGGCGATCGAGAAGGAAGAGTATCAGATCAGCCAAATGCTGAAGGAGCTGGCGCAAATACTGCGTTACAGCGTGAAGGACAGTAACAAACGGGTGACGCTGCGGGAAGAGCTGAGGTGGATGAACTCGTATGTGTATCTACAGCAGCATCGGTTTCGTTCAAAGTTCAGCTGTGAGATCGAATGCCCGGAGGAGCTGTACCATTACCAGGTACATAAGCTGACGTTTCAGCCTTTTATCGAGAATGCCATCATACATGGCTTCTATGGCGTGAACAGCGGGGGCGTGCTTCGGATCGTCGTGAAGGAGCTGGACACGAATCAGCTGATGATTCGGATTGAGGACAACGGTGTCGGGATGACGGAGAAGAAGAGGAAGGCGCTTCTCTCGGCGCATCATGCGGAGGAGAACGAAGCGGGAGGAAGCGGAATTGGCGTCCGCAACGTCGCAGACCGGATACACAGCTACTATGGAAGCCGCGGTCATCTGGACATTCAGAGCGAGCTTGGGCAAGGAACGACCGTTACGATAACATTGCCGATCGATACAAAGGGGGAAGAACAAGATGCGGATCGTCGTAGTTGAAGATGAACATAATTCGCGAGAAGGACTCATTCGTCTCATTGGCAAGCTTGAGCCGGGGGATGAGGTTGTAGGCGAAGCGGCGAACGGTATGGATGGAATGGCTGTGATCGAGCGGACGCGGCCTGACCTCGTCATTACTGATATTAATATGCCAGGTATGTCGGGCTTGGACATGCTCAGTCAATTGCGTGGCAAGGGCTTCCGTCACAAAATGATTATTCTAACCGGCTATTCCGAGTTCGAATATGCGCAGAAAGCGTTGAAAATGAGCGTGAGCGACTATCTGGAGAAGCCGATTACGGTGCCGGATCTGCGCGAAGCGCTCGATAACGTAAGGGCTGATTTGCAGCAGCAGCACAATCTGCAGCAGCTGGCCCAGGCTGCCGCGGAAGAGGAACCTGGGACCATCGATTCCATGTTCCTTCGATTAATGGATTCAACAGGGGAGGAAACGGTTCAGCAGGAGGCACGCATCCGAGCGAAGCTGGGCTTCCAAGACGAGCATCCCTTTCATCTATCCGTTATCTCCTATGGCAGCGTAGTGGACAAACAGCTGTCGAGCTTGCGATCGCTGCTGGAATCGGAGTGGAGAACGGTTGGCGCGAGCGCTATATTTGGCGCTGCTTCACGCGGCATTCTGATCGCAATCGCGCAAGCAAATGCCGTCACGGAAATCGACGCGGCACAGCTCATAGAGGAACGTCTGCTTCCAGCGATCGGCAAGCTGGGTCTCGAGGTGCAATACTGTCTTGGCGAGACGGTGCGGTTGTCCGACCTGAAGCGGGACATGGAAGAGCTGCTCGGCCTGGCGAAGTGGTCGATGGTGCTGGGCAATAAGCAGGCGATCCGTCGAGAGAATGTGGATCGGCTGGCGCTGCGCGAGCTTCCTTACCCGCTGCTGCTGGAAGGCAAATGCTCGCGTGCGCTTGTAAACGCGAACCGACGAGAAATAGAGAAGCAGCTTCACCAATGGGTGAACGAGTTCAAGGATGTGAAGTACGGACCTGTCTTAACGATCGAATACAGCATTCGATTCGTCTCCTACATGCTGAAGCTGGCGGGCGATGTGCACGGCTTTATGCTGCCCGAGCCGCTTCAGAGCCAATGGCAGCGATCCTTGCGAGACATCCGATCGATGGCGCAGTTCGAGCAGGCGATGAATCGAATCATCGATGCTCTGCTCGCAATCGACACGCCGGCAGAGATGCCGGCCTACAGCCTGCTTATTCAGAAGGCGGTCCGCATCATCCAGGAGCAGTATGCCGAAGGCATTACGCTCGACGAGATCGCGGACAAGCTCCATGTAACGATGGCTTATCTAAGCGGCCAATTCAACAAGGAAGTCGGACGACCGTTCTCGGTCTATATTCGGGAGCTGAGACTGCGCAAAGCGAAGGAGCTGCTGCTCGGGAGCGAGCTGCGGACGTTCGAGATAGCGCAGCAGGTCGGATACCCGGATCCGAAATATTTTTCACGCGTATTCAAGGAGGCTACGGGCATGACCCCAGGGGAATATCAGAAATTAAACGCAAGATAGAGGTAGTGAACACGCATGTAATCGTTACAAAGTCACATGAAATATATCCACCTTTCGGATGATTATGAAATTTTCTAAGCGCTTTCATTTCGCTACACTAAATTTGCAAGTACGAATAATGATCACTTAGGGGGTTCAAGGCATGAGAAAAATGGCGGCTGGCCTCATTATGGCAGCGCTCGTTACCGGTCTTGTAGGCTGCGGTTCTTCGGACAAGAACGATAACGGTTCTACCGAAACAGCGTCGAAGACGGATTCGTCCACGGCAGCTGCGACAGACTCCACGGCGAAAACAGACACAGCAGAGAAGACGAAGCTTACTTTATGGTTCTATTTTGAAGGGAAAGAGCGCTTCGATAAGATCAAGGCATTGACGGATGGCTATACGGCCCAAAATCCGAATGTTGAGATCGAACCGGTATTCATTCCATTCGCGGATTTCAAGAAAAAGCTGTCGGTCGGTCTTGCTGCTTCGGATCTGCCGGACATCGTCGTTATCGATAATCCGGATACGGCGGCTTACGCGGCAATGGGCCTGTTCGCCGATATTACGGATAAGGTCAACGCTTGGCCGGACAAAGATCAGTTCTTCCCTGGTCCTTGGTCCTCGACGATTCTGGACGGCAAGCAGTACGCGATTCCGCTGGGCAGCAACAACCTGGCGTTGTTTTACAACGAGAAGATGCTCTCAGATGCAGGCGTAACGCCTCCAACGACTTGGGATGAGCTGCGTACGACGGCGAAGGCGCTCACGAAGGACGGCGTAACGGGCCTCGGCATTGCGGCGCCGGGCAACGAAGAGGGTACGTTCCAGTTCCTGCCTTGGCTGCTGTCGGCTGGCGCAGCGTTCGATCAGGTTGGAGGTGCAGAAGGCGCCAAAGCTTATGGATTCTTGGCAGACCTTGTGAAGGACGGCTCGATGAGCAAAGACGTGATCAACTGGACGCAAGCGGACGTGATGAAACAGTTCGCTTCCGGCAAAATCGCCATGATGATCAACGGTCCATGGCAGCTCCCAGAGCTCGCAACGAACGCGCCTGATCTGAAATATGGCATCGCGCTTGTACCGAAAGACAAGCAATTTTCCTCCGTCCTCGGCGGCGAGAACCTTGGTATCGTAAACGGGAAGCATGTTGACGAGGCGGTAGATTTCGCTATGTACGTAGAATCGCCGGAAGTATTGAAGAACTTCGCGCAAGGCTTCGGATACTTTCCAGCTCGCAAAGACGTTGCTGCTGATCCGTACTGGGCCGATAACGAGCAGCTCAAAGTGTTCGCAGACAATATGAACTACGCGCAGCCGCGTGGTCCGCATCCGAAATGGCCTGAAATCTCGAACGCACTGTCGGAAGCGCTCGACAAGACGCTGCTGGGCAGCGGCTCGGCGGAAGACAATGCGAAGGAAGCGCAAGCGAAGATCGATAAGATTCTAGGCAAGTAATGTTCGATTTCAGAACTCACTTTAATAGATAGAGTGCGATTGGAGTACGGTGTGTGCGTACATGCAATAACGTTGCATCGTACTCCAAATGCGATGAATAGGGTGGTGAAGGCCTTGCTGCGCAGACATCAGACAATAACGGGCTATGTGCTAGTGCTGCCCGCATTGATTTACATGCTGTTCTTTGTCGGATATCCGATCATTGATAATTTTCGGCTCAGTCTGCTGGATGTGAACGTTATGAACGTCTCGCATGGGGAGCAACCTTATGTAGGGCTTCAGAATTATAGGGATTTGTTCGAGGAAGGCATTCTCGTTACGTCGATCGTGAACACGATGATCTATACGGCAGCGTGTATCGTACTGCAGTTTATCATTGGCTTGGCATTCGCATTATTGTTCTCCAAGTCGTTCCGATTCGCTCAGCGACTGCGCGGATTCATTATGATCAGCTGGCTGCTGCCCGCGACGATTACCGCCATGATGTACAAGTTTATGTTCAGCGGCGATGGGGTCGTGAACGAATTAATGACTCAGCTGCATCTTGGGTCTCATGTCGATTGGCTTGTAACGCCAGTTCCTGCAATGATTACGCTCATTATAGCGAACACTTGGATCGGCATTCCGTTCAATATGATTCTGTTGACGACGGGTCTGACGACGATTCCTAAGGACATTTACGAGAGCGCGTCGATCGATGGGGCAAATGCGCTTCAGAAGTTTGTCCGACTGACGCTGCCGCTGCTTAAGCCTGCCATCTACTCGCTGCTCGTTCTAGGCTTCATATATACGTTCAAGGTGTTCGAGCTCGTCCTTATTGCGACGCACGGCGGCCCCGTGAATGCTACGCAGATGATGTCGACCTACGCTTACAAGCTGTCGTTCGAATTGTTCAAGTTCAGCCATGGCGCTGCCGCCGCTAACGTCATGTTCGTTATTTTGTTTATGGTCGGCGTCTTGTATTTATGGATGGTTCGGAGAGAAGAGGTGAGCAGCTCATGAAGAAGCGTTATTCCGCGTGGCTGCTCCCTATCGTTGGGATTGCGGTTACGATCTTGTTTCTATTCCCGCTGTACTGGATGATCGTCACTTCGCTTAAGCCAGAGGGGGAGATATTCCGAACGCCAATCACCTGGTATCCGCACACCATTGATATCAAATCATACACAGAGCAGCTGTCTGGCTCCTCGTATAACATATGGAACGGCTTCAAGAACAGTGCGATTATCGCACTCGGTTCACTTGCAATCGCAACCGTGCTGGCGATTCCAGCCTCGTATGGACTGGGCCGCTACAAGTTCCCGGGCAGCGGTGTTTTCCTACTATTGTTTCTTGTGACGCAGATGCTGCCGTCTTCGCTTATACTGACGCCGTTGTTTATTCTCTTCAAGCACCTCGGCCTGATTGGTCCTACTTATTGGAGCACGATACTTGCGAACGCGACGATCGGCATTCCGTTCTCGGTCGTAACGCTTCGTACGTATTTCGCCGGGCTGCCGAAGGAGCTGGAGGAGTCGGCGAAGATCGACGGCTGCGGCACGATTCGAACGTTCTTCCGCATCATGCTGCCGATTGCGATGCCAGGTGTCGTCGTCGTCATGGTCTTCTCATTCTTATTCGCTTGGGGCGATCTGATTTATGGCATGACGTTCATCAGCAAAGAGAGCATGCGTCCGATAACAGCCGGCATCTACACGTTCCTCGGCTTCCAGAGCACGTCATGGAACAATACGATGGCATTCGGTACGGTCAGCATCATCCCCGTTGTACTCATCTTCATCTTCGTACAGCGCTACATCGTCAGCGGCTTGACGAACGGTGCGGTGAAGGGCTAAAGCTTGGAATAGGTAATAGATGGTTGAGCAGAACCGCTGCTCAACCATTTTTTTCTCATAGGGCTTAAAAGGTCTCTTCAACCAATGGCTGCTGATACCAGAACAACGCATAATCGTTCATCGTTGAGGCATAGCCCTGCTGGCGCAGCATCGTTGTTATATTGCCTCTGTGGTAACAACCATGAGTGACGACTTGCATGATGATTTCCGATAGCCTCGTTTGGCGGACTCCTGCAAAGGGATTGTCCAGCAAGATGGTCTGCTCTAGATCTTCTTGGCTGTTCAGCCATTGTTTGTATTGTTCCGACAACTCGGCCATTTTAACCTCATATTCCTCGAACGTATCCAGAGCGCTCTTATTCATCGACATCGTTGCTGCCAATGCATCTTTCATGCTCTTGCCTGTTAGAACCAGATACCACATCTTATCCACTGCATAGATATGGCTGAAAGCATGGGCGATCGTTGGAAATGAATGGTTGCAATCTTGATGCAGCACCGTGGATGGAAGTGTCTTCACATGTCCCAATAGCGTTTGATTCGCCCAAGTGTGATAGTTGAACATCTCTGCAGCATGGTTTGTCATTCGTAACCTCTCCTTATGCGCTTTGGATTTGAATACGTTCACGGTGTCATTATAAAAAAGGAAGTATGACAAAAGGCTGTCATACTTCCTCATAAAGTTTGAGCGATTCGATAAGCTGCTCCTTCAAGATGCTTCGCAGCTCTGTTGGTTTAAGCACTTCGGCTCCGCTGCCGAAGCTGAGCAGGATGGACCACAGCCACCTTGCCTCTAATGGCCGATGAACCAGGATGCGCATCGTCATGCTGCCATCGGGTTGAAACTGCTTGTCAGCGTGATGAAATTGATCCATCGCATCCGACAATGCCGCTGGCCGGACTCGAATCACGACTTCTTCCAGCTGTTCAGACCAAGCATTGATCGGTGAAGCTGTCTTCTGCATCTCATCATGCGGTTGGAACAACCGATCTGTTGCGCAGACATCCAGCATCCTGGTTAGTCGGAATTCTCGATAATCGCGACGAGTGTGACAGTGGCCATATACATACCAGTTGCTGTATTTGTAATGAAGCGACAGCGGCTCCAGCTCGCGGGTGGACCGCTCGTTCTTCGCATTAATGTAATCGAATCGGATGACATTTCGCTGCGTTATCGCTTTGCGGAGAAGAGGGAGCGACGCTGGCGTCGTCAGGTTGGAATCGAGATTAACCGCGAGGCTGGGATAGGCCTGCGCGGATTCGATCGTCTTCAGACGATCGATCGTTCCCTGCGCTCGTTCGTCCTCGAATATAGTGGAGAGGCTGTGCAGGACGGTGATGAGCGTACTGACGTCGTAGGAGCCGAGCAGACTTTTATCCATTTTGTAACCGTCCATAATGCCATATCCGCCTTTCATCCCTTGATAGGATACGACGGGGATTCCCGCAGCGCAGATCACATCTATGTCCCGGTAGATCGTCCGTTGGGACACTTGGAATTCATCCGCGAGCATAGAAGCAGACAAGACATCATGATTCAGCAATTTGTAAATAATCGAGATTAAACGTTCTAACTTCATAAGGGGCACCTCGCCTCACTGATAAGGAGATCATAACAATCTTATATAACTCAAGTTCAAATATAAATCTATATTTTCGCAGGTATTCGTATATAATTTGACTTATTGCCAAAACTTTATTTAGCCGTTAAACTTACTCTATACGAATTTTGACTGGAGGCTATATACCATGTCCAACGCACCGAAACCGAAACAGCCGCTTGTTACGCATATTTACACGGCTGATCCATCCGCTCACGTTTTCGATGGCAAAATATACATTTATCCGTCGCATGACCTCGACCACGATGGTCCAGATAACGACAACGGTGACCAATATGCGATGGAGGATTACCACATTCTGTCGCTCGACAACTTCGAATCGCCGGTCGTCGATCATGGCGAAGCGCTTCATGTGCGCGATGTGCCTTGGGCATCCAAGCAGATGTGGGCGCCGGACGCTGCGTTTAAGAATAACACGTACTACCTGTTCTTCCCAGCGCGCGATCATGACGGCATCTTCCGCATCGGCGTAGCGACGAGCGAATCGCCTGCCGGTCCGTTCAAGCCAGAAGAAAACTACATGGAAGGCAGCTATAGCATCGATCCGGCTGTACTTGTCGACGAAGACAACGAAGCATACATGTACTTCGGCGGCCTATGGGGCGGTCAATTGGAGAAATGGCAGACCGGCACCTTCAAGCCAGAGGTTACGGAAGGCCCGGCGGCTGACGCGCCAGCAATCGGCCCGCGCGTTGTACGTCTGAGCGAGGATATGAAATCGTTCGCGTCGGAGATTCATGAAATCTCGATCGTTGACGAAGACGGCAATCCGATCGTTGCAGGTGACGAAGACCGTCGTTATTTCGAAGGTCCATGGATGCACAAGTATAACGGCTTGTACTACCTGTCCTACTCCACGGGTACGACGCATAAGCTCGTCTATGCAGTCGGCACGAACCCAATGGGGCCGTTCACGTTCAAAGGCACGATCCTGACGCCGGTCATCGGCTGGACGACGCACCATTCCATCGTTCAATTCGAGGACAAGTGGTACCTGTTCTACCACGACTGCTCGCTGTCGGAGGGTGTAAACCATAAGCGCTGCGTGAAGTATGCGGAGCTGAAGTACAACGAAGACGGTACGATCCAGACGATCGATCCTTATAAAGACTAATAGGTTGGATGAACGAAGCCTGATTCCCTTGCGGAATCGGGCTTTTTTTGTTGCGCGCAGCAAACAAACGGTTGAAATTCTAGATTCCGAAGGGTTTTCTGTAAAGATGGTAATTTAGTAAGTTAATTGTAAAGTATTTGACAATCTATGATCTTATGGGAGGCACAATGGTAATGAAAAGCATCAGAACGATGATCGTTAGTGTGTCGCTAATTGCGGCGGTGCTACTGTCGCTCTCGGCGTGCTCCAAACATTCCAATAATTTTGATATGGATGAAGAGCATCTATCGGGGAAGCTGCGGATTGCAATCGACACAGGTGCATCTTCAACGGGACAAGTACATCCGCTTGATCATTCCGTGACGGGGCCGATTTATGATCGCTTAAACGATTTTCAGGCTAAGCATCCCGATCTCGAGATTGAAATGATCGATATTAGCTTTATTACGAGTCAGGCCTCTACAATTCCCCAAGATCCACTGCCTGATATCATGGAGGTAGTGCCTTATCAGATTCGGTGGGTGGCCAATCCGAATGAGTTAGAAAACCTCGACACATTAATCCAAAATCTAGGTCTAGCAGCACCTTATGAACAGTTGATTGATAAGACGAGAGTGAATGGATCAGCTTGGATGCTTCCGATTAGTAACGAACCGGTCATTGTCTATTACGATGAACAGGTGTTCGGACAATTAGGTATTCCGTTGCCGGATGACAATTGGACATGGGATGATTTCATCTCTGCGTCGCGGCGGCTGGCTGAAGAAAACTATATGACTGATATTCCAGAAGGTTATCCAGATGGTGGTTTCAATTTAGTTGAACCCATCATACAGGGGTTAGGAGGTTCGTATGCATCGAATGATGGGATGCACTTCTCCGGATATCTGGACAGTGAATCAACCGTTTCGGCATTCAATCGTTATGTCTCGGATATAAGAGAGCAGCGATCCCGAAGTATGAGTGTGAAAGGTGATAAGGCACTTGGTATAGGCAGACCTTCTGAACTATACTACTCGCTTAAAGACAATATGAACCTGCGAATTACCCGAATGCCGTTGTTTGCGGATGGGAAACGGTATAATACAACCTATATAACCGGGTTGGCAATATCCAGTCAGTCAACGAACAAGGCAGCGGCAGAGGCGCTCCTGAAGGAATTAGCAGGTAACGGTGAAGACGCTGTGAACTTCGCAAACTATAATGCGCTGGGAAAGAGGGACCATAGATTCATGGACAGTCCTCCTATACAGCAGGAAGAAATGCTGCGAGTGATGGATTTGGAAACGATGGTTGCTACACCTTCAACCTTTCAGCTTAATCCAAGCATTATTGGTAATTATGGTATCCTGTATTTGCCTCCTGCTAATATTACAGACGCCATCAAGAAGTTGTTCGAGCCTGATTCAATCGAGCCTATCCTCCACAATCTTACTCACGCCGTCGAGTCGAAGTTTCCAGACCAAAGAGGTAAATGGTAGCAAGAAAGCAGCATTACAAGCGTGAATAATTCAATCTATAGAGCCCGATTCCATTACGGAATCGGGCTTTTATTTCGTATAGAGAGCAATCAAGTTCCATATATGTGAAGTTCTATAATCTGACGGGTTTTCTATAAAGTGGATGTTTTAGTAAGTTTAATGTAATCGATAACGAGAAAACGAGGGCAGACGATATGCCTGACACCATTGATGTGTTGAAGAGAGACGCTGCTCAGTTGGAAGAATTCAGTTGGCTGCTCGTTTAGCGTGGAGATCGAGATTCAAGCATTTTTACAAAGGGTGGTTATGATGCGACAAAGCTTCGTTGGCATTCTCTTATTTATTGTTATTCTGATATCCGGTTGTACAAGCTTGAACGCTCAGAATGATGGGTTGCAGGATGCAGATGATGAGAAACAATTACTTACGATCCAACTAATCGCTAATAACATTAGCGTAATGCCGAATGAACACTTATTGGCGCATAAAATCGAGCTGTTCCAGCAAGAACATCCTAATGTGGAGATCAAGATCGTCTGGAATCAATCTTACGATAGCAAGGGTAAGGCATCATGGTTCAAAACAATGGATCCATCTTATCTGTACGACGACGATGCGCAGAAAACACCGGATATCGTTGAACTTGTGCCTAATCAAATGAAAGATTTGTATCGACTTGGAAGAATCGAACCTTTAAACATGAATGAATCTGTGCTTAATCAATTCCTGGTTACTTCTGATGATGGTTATGTTCTTGGCGTCAAGAGCAAAATCAATCCGCTGCTACTCTACTATAACAAGGAAATATTCGAATCATTAGGTATTGATCCACCTTCGGAGCAGTGGGGGATTAGTGAGCTTAATAGGGCAATTGCCATTCTGAAAGCCGCTGGATATGAGGTTTACATCCCGCTGTCACCGTACACATTAGAGTGGGCAGCCAGTCTGTTTGGCAGTCGCATTGTGGGGGCTGATGGTACAACATTCACAGGCTACCTGGACAGTGAAGAGACGTTAAAGGCCGCCAGATGGCTCTCAAGCATTGGGACGAAGATGGAATTTCCAGAAGGTTCTTGGAAGAATGCAGAAAATATGTTTCCTTATATTTTGATAGAAGGAAAGACCGCACTGGCAATCGAGTATGCATACGGTTTTTTACCATCAAGTGTGAACAGCTATGAGGAAATCGCACAGCGTAACGAACAGATTCATATAGCTGGAGTACCAAGAGGAGAGAACGGTATTAATCCGGCCCAAATATCTGCGCTATCGTTAACTTCGAGTTCTAAATCCAAAGACTTGGCTATGAAATTACTACGGTATCTAACCAAGGATAGAAGCACAATTAATTCAAATATTGCAACGCATACGTTAGACACATTTACGAAGTCGCTTGTTATGCCCGTGAGCGAAGAACGAAAATCAATTATTTTGGAAGAAATGAAGCGCACAGTGCCGGCAACGCTTTACATGCATGAGAACACGACAGCGGTGATTCATACCTACTATAAAACAGC
>Ga0182739_1000242_pt1 | contig 89365 bp, 68 predicted proteins | sample eDN5th30CBELigBY_FD_128873 | JGI IMG/M metagenome (GOLD analysis project Ga0182739, IMG submission 128873) | Enriched backyard soil microbial communities from Emeryville, California, USA - eDNA 5th pass 30_C BE-Lig BY (version 2) (version 2) | ecosystem: Environmental > Terrestrial > Soil >...
AAATCCGGTCACAGGAACGGCTGAGCCTGCACCAGCCCATTGCGCGATTTTATCGTACACACCCAAGCTCGTTAAAATAACCGACAGCAAAATGAGGACAGCTACCGTTGGATCGCTTGCCGCTTCTTTCGTCATGCCCATGCCATGAATGAACAGTTCCTGAATGCATTGACCGATAAAGCAGATCGTTCCGCCGACGAGAAAGGCTCGAATACAGTTGCCCACTATCGACCGCGGCGGCTCCTTTGCTTTGGCAAAGGACTGATATTCTTTAGGGGACATCGCCATTTGTTTATACTTTTGGCCGCCTTTTGTGCTTGTCGCCAATATCAAACCCTCCTTAGTTGTGCAGATTACTTGCTGCTACCGTTCATTATTCGTTAAAGCCGCCGTTATTATGCTAGCCACATCACCCAGCATGAACAACAAAAAGCATCCTGACAGCTCATAAAGCTGACCAGGATGCTCCTTCGTAAATCAAAGGCTATTCAAAAGAAGATTGCTCAATAATAAGAACACCTTTGGCTGGGAGACTGTATTGCCCGCCTACATATTCGCCGCTCAATAAATCCTTCGCAGGCTCTTCAGGAAGCTGAATAACAGCCGCTTCTGCATGATGATTCAATATGAACGTGTAAGCTTTATCGCCCTTGACTCGGCGAGTCGCCTCAACACCGGCTGGTGCGGACACAAGCGGCTTGATGCCTTGGCGTTCGCTGATCGTACCGATCAATCCGTCCAAAAAAGCTTGGTCAGGGCTTGCAGCAATGTACCATGCCTCCCCTGCCCCAAACTTATTCACGGTAATGACCGGCGTCCCTTTATAAAAATCAGAGCCATATTCCGCAATAACCTCAGCGCCCTCCGAATGAATAATATCGCATAAAATACCACATTCATAGCTGCCCTGCAATTCGCCGAGCTGCTGCTTCATAATAATTTGATTGCTTTGGCCCGGCAGAAGCGCGTCAATTTCTTCTGCCCATATGCCAAGCACCTTGCGAAGCTCGCCAGGATAACCGCCAATCGTCACAAGATCGTTCTCATTTACGATACCGCTGAAGAACGTCGTTACAAAAATTCCTCCCCGCTGCACAAAGCTTTCCACCTTCTGGGCAAAGCCCGGCTTCACCATATACAGGACTGGGGCGATAACGAGGTCATACTTCTCTAGACTTTCCTCAACGCTAATCATATCGGTTTCAATATGCCGGTTATACAGCGCTTCATAATATTTATGCACCTCATCTACATACTTGAGCGCTGCGCTCGGCCCGCTCGACAGCTCAACTGCCCAGCGATTTTCCCAGTCGTACACGATGGCCGCTTTGGCCTGCACCCGTGCATCCAGCAGCGAGTCTGACAATACAGTCAGTTCCTTGCCCAGCTCCGCAACCTCGCGGAATACACGCGTATGCTCATGTCCAACATGCTCGATGACTGCTCCATGATACTTCTCACAAGCGCCAATCGATCGCCGCAATTGAAAGAACATCACCGTATCCGCGCCGTGCGCAACAGCTTGATAACTCCATAGACGCATAACGCCCGGCCGTTTAAGCGCATTATAAGCTTGCCAGTTCTGTTGGCTTGGCGTTTGCTCCATCAGCATAAAAGGCTGGCCGCTCTTCAAGCCGCGCATAAGAGCATGCGTCATGGCAGTAAAGCTTGCGGGCGTATCAATAGAAGGATAGTTATCCCATGAGATGACATCGATATATTTAGCCCATTCAAAATAGTCCAGCTCAGGGTAAGTACCCATCATATTAGTCGTAATTTTAATATCCTTCGAATGCTCTCGAACCGCATCATATTCTAGCCTGTAGCATTCAAGCATGCTATCGGACTGGAATCTGCGATAATCGAGCGAGATGCTTTGGAAGTTCGTGCGATTGCCGCCCCACTCCTCGCTCAGCGCATTAGGGGGAACGATCTCATCCCAATCATAAAAGGTATGGCCCCAGAAGCTTGTATACCATGCTTTATTCAGCTTCTCAATCGTGCTGTACCGTTTCTTCAGCCAAACGCGAAACGCCTCTGCGCAATTATCGCAATAACAGTAACCACCGTATTCATTGGAAATATGCCACACAATCAAGGCGGGGTGTTCCTTGTAGCGCTCAGCTATTTTGCCAGCCAACAGACTCGAATATTTGCGATAAACCGGACTGTTCGGGCAGGAATTGTGGCGTCCGCCAAATTTTCTTTTACGGCCGTCATAATCTACACGAGTAACTTCCGGATACTTTTTCGCCATCCATGCAGGGTGCGCGCCCGTGCTCGTTGCGAGCGATATATAAATGCCGTCCTTATAGAGCCTATCCATTATTTTATCGAGCCAGTCCAATTCATACGTATATTCATTAGGTTGGATGCGAGCCCATGAGAACACATTAACCGTCGCTACATCGATGTCCGCCAGCTTGAGCATGCGGATATCGTCCTCCATTACCGAATCATCCCACTGCTCGGGATTGTAATCTCCGCCGTACCAAATTTTAGGGAGTCTATTATGAATCATTGTTATTTTCCTCTCCAACTTATTATAGGCGTATATGCATGGAAAGAGCCCATGTAATGGACTCTTTCCTCATTAACTATTTCATCTTTATTCCGACCAAAGCTCAACGCGATCCTGTACCATTTTCGTAAACTCTGCATTTAATTTGTCTACGCCTGCATCATCAAGATCCTTCAAGAAAGCGTCATATACGTTATCGAAGTTATCTGGACTAGTCAGAATAGCTTCAGGAATACGTTTCTTCATTATATCCTGCGTTTTTTGGAAAATAACATTAGCTTGGGAGCCTGTTTCGAAAGGCAAAGTCCACGCTGCGCCGTATTTGCGCTCTGGGAACGCATCATCAGCCGGCCAGAAATCTTTGTAGGTCGATACGCCGTATGCAGCCAGTGTCTTCTTATCCGCTTCTGTATACTGCGCTTGGATTTGTTCTGGGAAATTCGTTGTATAGTAGTTGCCAGTTGAATCCTTTACGCCATCGCCATAACGCGCAGACATAAAGTAGTTGCCGATGCCAGTTGTTTTCTTGAATGTGTTATTATCATTAGTCTTCATGTTTTGAACATCTTCAGGAATAACGCGTACGCCGTCCACTACATTATAATGCTTGCCTTCAATACCCCAGTTAACAAGCACTTGCCCTTCTTCGGAAGCCAGGTAATCCAACAGCTTAATGAGACGAACCGGGTCCTGCGCATCCTTTGTAATGCCAATGCCGTAGCTAGCTAGGTAGCCAGTGCCTTGAAAGGAATGATCCTGGATGCTGGAATTAAGCGTAATCGGGAAGTTCGCATAAGTTTCGCCGAACCTGCTTTGAGCCTTCAGTGAATTTTCTGCTTCCGCATAGTCCCAATCTTGATCGATCAGCGCCAGTACACGGCCGGAAGCAATTTTAGATTTGTATTGATCATATTTTTGAATAAAGCTTTCTTTATCTAATAGACCGATATCATTCATATGGTTCAGCCAGCGGAAATATTCTCTCTCTTCTGGACGTTGATAGTGCATGACTGCTTCCAGCGTATCTTGGTTAACGTAAAATTCGCCGTCATCAGGAGCGCCTGTCGCATAGAAAGCAGGATTCGTTACCGAAATTAGAATTTGCCATTCACCGCCGTTAAGCGACAAGCCTAAACGAGGCTGGCCGTCTTCTGTTTTCGGATTTTTCTCCAGATATGTTTTAATAGCATTCTCGAAATCCTGTACAGTCTTCATTTCTGGGTAGCCAAGCTCTTCAAGTACTTGATGCTGAAGCTGGAATCCGCCGCCTGCATCAAAATATTTATGATCTACGCCATCGAGTGGGAGAACGTAAATGGAATCATCTTCTGCACTCCATTTCAAACGATTAAGGTAGTCGCCATATACCTTTTTCAGGTTAGGTCCATGCTCTTCAATCAAAGGACGAAGGTCCAATAGCGCACCTGCGTCCACTAGCTTGCCAACATTGCCTTTAGGCATAACAAGATCCGGATACTCATCGCTTGCAACCATCAGCGCGAACATTTCAGCGTCTGAGCCGCCAATCGGAAATTCTTCTTTAATCGTAATGCCCGTTTTTTCTTGAAGGAACTTACCTATATCACTTTGCATATCATCCCAGCTGGTATTGACGTCGCCTGAAGCAAGACGAATCGTCATCGGGGCATGCGTTTCTTCGCCTGCCGCGTCTGTCGCGCTAGGTGTGCCGCCCGTATTGCTGTTGCTGTTATTGTTGGAGCCACAAGCGGTTACGAATACGAACACGAGTGCAAGCATCAAGCTGAACAACATTTGTGTCTTTCTTTTCATGAATGAAGCCTCCCTTTATAGTATATGAAGCTAAATATATAGAACAGGCATGCCTGTTGCTAACAGAGTTAACTTTTCACCGCGCCTAGTGTCATCCCTTTAACGAAATACTTTTGCAGAAACGGATACACGACTAAAATAGGGACGGTGACGACAATCGTAATTGCCATCTTGATCGATTCCGGCGATACGGCAGCAATATTTTGCTGGGAGTTCGGATCTCGATAATTCGTACTCGCCTGCGTCGATTGCAGCACCTTCATCAACTCGTATTGAAGTGTCGTAAATTCCGGCCGCTGACTGTTATATAAGTACGTATCGAACCAAGCATTCCAATGCCCAACTGCGATGAACAAAGCAATAGTGGCGAGTACCGGCTGACAAAGCGGCAAGATGATCTTCCAGAAGATTGTCCAATCATTTGCCCCGTCTATTTTGCCCGATTCCTGGAGAGCGATCGGCAAGCCGTCAATATAGGACCTTACAACGAATACATTCCATACACTTAGAATGGCTGGAATAATGTAGACCCAGAATGTGCTGATCAGGTCCAGCTTCCGAATCAACATATAAGTCGGGATTAAGCCGCCTGAGAAATACATCGTCGCCGCGAAAATAACGGACATCCATCTTCTCGCTTGAAAATCCGTGCGGCTAAGCGTGTATGCCATCATTGAAGCTGCCAGCACGCCAATGCCAGTTCCAAGCACGGTACGCAGGACAGAGTTTTTAAACCCTGTCATCAAACCTTCGAATTCAAATATTTTGATATAGTTGTCAAGTGTGAACTCACGCGGAAAGATTGTAATGCCGCCTCTTACCGTGTCGATAGAATTATTGAATGATATAGCCAGAACGTTTAGAAAAGGATACAGCGTCACAATGCCGACAATTGCCATCAGCACATATACGGATGTGTCAAACGCTTTATCACTCATCGATCTCTTTTTTAAGCCTGCCATATGATGTCCCTCCTAGATTACCGATTCTTTCGTTACACGTTTGTAGATCCAGTTCGCTGAAAACACAAGGATCAGACTGACAACGGAATTGAATATGCCGATTGCCGTGCCATAGGAGTAACGGCTTAAGTTGATTCCGTAATTCAGCGCGTACAAATCGAGTACCTCCGCATAATCGATGACTAACGGATTGCCGAGCAAGAATTGCTTCTCGAAGCCTATGGAGATCAAATGACCGATTGAAAGAATGAAAAGCACCATAAAGGTTGTCCGAATGCCTGGAAGCGTAATATGCCACATTTTGCGGAAGCGTCCCGCTCCGTCTACAGTAGCCGCCTCGTATTGCTCTTGATCAATACCAGACATTGCCGCTAGAAATATAATGGAGTTCCAGCCCGTTTCCTTCCACATATCCGATGCAGTAACGATGCTCCAGAACCATTCTCCTTTAGCCATAAACTGAATAGGCTCATCAATCAAATGCAGTGTCATAAGCAGCTGATTAACCGCCCCGCCGTCTGCGGAAAGCATCTTCGTTACGATACCCGCTACAACGACCCAAGATACAAAGTGTGGCAAATAAGAGATAGTCTGTATCGATCTTTTGAAAAACTGGCCCTTAATTTCATTGAGCAATAACGCAAAAGCAACCGGAACTGTAAAGCTTACTATTAGCCCCATAATGCTCATACCCAGCGTATTTCTAAGCACTAGGTAAAAACGATCATCGGAGAACAACTCTATAAATTGATCGAAACCCACCCATTTTTGGTTGAGTATACCGAATTTTGGCTTATAGTTTTGGAAAGCCATCAGCCAGCCCCAAATTGGCATGTAGCTGAATACGAATATCCAAATGACAAAAGGAAGAGACATTAGATACAAATAACGTTGCTGAAGCATTTTGCCCCAGAAGCGGCTTTTTGGTTTTCTAGTTGCCTCTTGCGCTCTATCTCCTGTTGATAGCGATTTCATGTCCGCTCCTCCTCTTTAAGGTTTGCACTGTTGTTTATCAGGTTATTAATATCATAATGGAATACAGCTCCTCGTTGGCACCCTTAAAATTAGCTTAAAAATCATATAAAAAAAGCACCTGATCAGTGCTTTTTTCGACATTATTTATGGTCTTTGTCGGAGCTTCCCTTAAAGGAGGACGGGGAAGCTCCTTTATATTTCTTGAACTTGCTATGGAAGTAGTCTACATTGGCATAGCCGACTCGCGAAGATACTTGATGCACCTTCATGCCCTCTTGAAGCAGTTCAACGGCATGCTTGATGCGCACTTGATCCAAATAAGTATTAAAGCTTTCGCCAGTAAAGCTTTTGAACATTTTGCCTAAGTAGCCGCTATTGTAGTTGAACATCTCAGATAAGGTTTCCAGCTTTAAGTTTTCCGCGTAATGCCGCTCAATAAAATCAGTAATTTGCTTCATCGTTGAATGACTGTCCGTTCCTCGCAGCTTATTCGCTAATCCCAGCAAGCGATGCTGCAGCTGCTCCAGCATTTCCTCATAATGATGGGTTAAATATAGTCCGGTAATAATGGAAAGGTCATCCTGCAGAGACACGCTCGGATTCGCGACAGACGCTTTATTCAATACAAAAGTTAACAGCTGCGCCCAATTTGATTTAATCGATTGTTCTTGGTTGTCATATTGGGCGATAGCATGCGAGGCTTGCTGAACGATTTCCTTTAAACCGTCAGCGTTACCTATATCAATACGAAAATAGAGTGCTTGAGCAAGCTTGTGGATGTCCAGCTCTCTTGATTCCTCCGATTCCTTATCCATGGAGTTCATTGCTGGGAGCTCCGCCATATAAATAGCGTTACCCTCTAGCATGAAGCGGCGCTTCAGCTTGCCTCGAAGCACAGGCGACCACTGTTCGAGCATATGCAGCTCCCGGACAGGAGCGCTTGCTGCTCCGATAAAACGTGCTTTATCTGTAATACTCGCAGCAATCATCGCCTTCATCTGAACAATTGCATGCGGCGCTAATGTGTAATCTATCAAAAGAATGCCGATATACGGCTCGCTGGAGAAAACCCAGCCCTGTCCCTTCTCCTCTATCTCTCGAGCCAGCTTCTGCTTAACGACAGCATTTCTCGTTAAGGAATGCTCTCGGCTGTACAGCTCCAGCAGCAGCAGCTGATAGGTTCTCGCTGACGGTCCCAGCAGCTCCGCCAATCGGCTTAAATCCGATCCTCCATGCTCCAGCTTTCCCTTGGCGATGCGCTCTAGCAGCTCTTCTCGAATAATATTCGCTGTATGTAAGGATGTCTGATCGTCATCCGAACGAACCGCTAGCTGTGCGGCAATCTTTTTAGCATAGGCCTCCAGCTCATCCTCATCAATAGGCTTGAGCAAATAACCGTCTACCTGCAAACTTATAGCCTTCTTTGCGTAGCTGAAATCCGCATAGCCGCTTAATATGAGTATATGGCAGACGCTATCATTTGCTCTAATGCGCCGGATCGCCTCCAGTCCATCCATACCAGGCATGCGTATGTCTATGAGAATGAGCGATGGTTGCAGCTCCGCATGCTTTTGAATCGCCTCTTGTCCATTCGCAGCTGTGCCGGCCACCGTATAACCGTACTTCTCCCACTCTATAATGGATGTGAGACCTTCGCGAATCATCGGTTCATCATCAACGATAAGTACCTTGTACATTGTTTTGCCCCCCTGTTGGTATAGCGAAGCTTATTCTTGTACCTTCATCTTGTTTACTTTCAATACATAGACCATACTGGCTGCCATATATGAGAATCAGCCGTTGATGCACGTTCCGAAGCCCGATCCGGTACTCTTCTTCTTCCTCCATATCCTGCAGCGATTCATAAATTTCTTGAAGCTTATGCTCACTAATCCCTGACCCATTATCGGTCACCTCTACATGGAGCAAGCCGTCGTCGAGTCTCGTTACCAATGTAATAAAGCCGCCTTCCGCTCGGTTCTCCAAGCCGTGCACAACCGCATTTTCGACTAATGGTTGAATTATAAGAGGCGGAACATGAATATTTTCGCTGTCAGGATCGATTACTAGCTCAAATGACAGACGTTCATTGCCATAACGGAATTTCTGAATTTCCAAATAACAGCTCACTAATTCAAGCTCTTTTTTCAGCTCAATCTTACCTGAGCCGACCTCTAGATTACGGCGAATCATTTTGCCAAGCATGCGTACGACACCAGCGATTTCCGCTTGACCGTTCATATGCGCTTTCATTCGAATCGACTCGAGCGCATTGAACAGAAAGTGGGGATTAATCTGGCTTGCCATCATTTTCAGCTTAATTTCTCTTTGTCTCAACTGGAGCTGAGATGTCTGCGCATTGGATTGAGCCACCTCGTCCATCAGCCTTCGAATACTGACAACCATATGGTTAAATTGCTTGGACAGCACGCCGATCTCGTCAGCGCCTTCAACCTTAGAGGTAACGCTTAAATCACCGAGCGATACTTTGTTTAAATCTCTGTTAAGCAGCAGAACCCGCTTTGTCACAAGATGAGAGAACAAATAGATAAACAACAGCGCAATAAGCAAGCTGACAATGATGATGGAGAAGCCCTGCGTGCTGATCCGATTCGCACCGCCGGCGATATCCTCGATTTTGAATACCGATATGATAGTCAGACCAGTCAAGCTTAGATGCGGCAGCTGCTTATCAATAAATACCTTCGAAGGCTCCCCGCTGAACTTAAATTCGTATTGTCCCGGCGGCTGTTGAAGCAGCTCTTGATCAACGTCCAGCTCTGAAATATTCCGCCCCGCCCTATTCATGTCAGTAGACGCAATGATAGAGCCTTTCTCATCAAGCACCATCGTATCAAACGCCTCTTGATTCATCATTGAGGTAAGCTTGCCTTGATCGACGCTGATGACAAGTACGCCGCTTGTGCCATAAGCAGGAAAATCAATTCTTCGAATGAGACTAAGCGCTCTTGTATTGTTCTTCGTCTCATCCTGTATATATCCCCACAATATCCCGTCGTTCTCCATAGCACTCCTATACCATTCTGATGACGCGATTGGCTCAGTAACCTTTATAAACTCCCAATTGTCCAAAATCGTTTCGTTAGTAGTATAAAATCGAATATTCTCTATTTCATCGTACATTTGTATGTAGTTTTTCAAATCCGGATAAGCCCAATAAGCTTGCACAACCTGAAGAGTCGTCTTATATTGCGTATTAACAACATGCGACAAACTTTGGTCGATCAAAAGGTTATCCGATATTTCAATGGGCTTGCGCATCAGCTCATAGGTTTGCCCCTTGATACGTTCTACATTGCTCTCTACTTGCTCAGTCGCTTGCATCAATACGAACTCGCGATAGGATGTTGTCAGAAAGATACCGACAATAAGAACCGGCGTTACGACGACAAGCAAATAAGATACGATTAATTTATTCTTTAGTCGAATATTATTTAGACGCCCAGTAATAGCTTTCATTAGCTTTTGCAATTGGATGGCCCCCTCTGCCCTAGCATAACCACCTCTTCTAATAATTAACAAGTCTTAACGCGAGTGAAGAAAGCGCTTGCTAGAACAGCGACATTAAAAGTAAATTACATTATAACCTTAATGACGGTATGTAACCACCTTCGTTTTCCGTCTATTTCTCATGTCAGAATTAGATATTCGATTAATACCGTTTCTAAAAACGGCAATAAGCCTGTCTCAAAAACAAGGCGACAGGCTTATATACACGATCATTATCGAATGACAATTGAGCTTAATTTCACCGTGCCTGTCAGCCAAATAAAGAGACTGTCTGCGTCCATAGCACCGTTCAAACTGCAGCTTACCGTTGCCCATTCTTGACTGCCGCTCGACTGGACGCTAATGCGTCCCAGCTCTTGACCTTCAGCCGTTCCGCTGCGAAGCAGCAATTCTCCGCCGGACGAGCCTCCGCATACGCGAGCCTCGAACACTACAGAGCCTTGCGTCCAATCGATATCCTTGAACTGTATCCAGCCGCTTGAATGAACCGCAGCAACACAGCTGCCGCCTTCCTTGCACTCATCCAGCACTACATTCTCATAATCATCATAATTCGCAGCAGACGTCGCAACCGTCAAGCTGCGGGGAGGTATGCTCTCGCCAGCTATCATCAATGAAGCCTTTGCCTTTACATCGCTCGAGGATGGGCCTGCCATAAAGCTGTAAGAGCCAGCTTCCAAGCAGAAGCGCTCGCGCGTAACATCCCACATGGCCAGCTCTTCCGCAGACACCGAGATGCTGACGAGCATCGATTCCCCTTGCTGCAGATGAATGCGCTTGAAGCCGACGAGCTGCTTTAACGGACGTTTCACGCGAGAAGCGTCTGCGCGCGCATATAGCTGGACGACCTCGTCTGCCGCTCGATCTCCATTGTTTTTAACTGTCACTCGGGCGATAATCTCGCCATGATTGCTTGAGATTCGGTCAATGAGCTGAAGCTCACTATATTGAAATTCGGAATAGCTTAATCCATGACCGAATGGATACAAGGGCTCATCCTCGAAATACAAATAAGTTCGTTTGCCTTTAATAATGTCGTAGTCCATCAAATCTGTCAGCTGATCTACGTTCTTATACCAGGTCATATTGAGACGGCCAGCCGGTGAATAATCGCCAAACAGCACATCTGCGACCGCTTGGCCAAGCTCTTGACCGGCATGAGAAACATACAAAATCGCTGAAGCCGACTTCTGAATCTCATGAATCGCGAACGGATAACTGCCTACGACTACGACAATCGTATTCGGATTTACAGCTGCAACCTCGCGAATGAGACGATTCTGCGATTCCGCGAGCTCAAGTCCGGGACGGTCAATCTCTTCCTTGCCGTTAATAAGCGGATTGTTGCCAACGACAACAATCGCAGCATCTGAGATGCGAGCCGCGTCAACAGCGGCAGCAATCCCGTCCTCGACAAGCTCCTTCGTGAACAGCTCCTCTGCGCCTGCTTCTTCCTTATCTGTAACAATAAGAGCATCCGTTCCGCCATTCGGCGCTGAGATCAGCTTGCCGTTCCAAGTACGGAGTGCAAAAGCAGATTCAGCTTCCTCCTCTAATCCGAATACTTCCTTCACATACCAACCGAATGCCTCATCTGCGGAAGCCGAAATATGAATATCATCGGCGCTCGTAACGAGCTTACCGGTCTGCCTGCTCTGCAGCGTGTAGCTGCCCCAGCCCCAATTTGTTAATTCAAATTGTTCAGCATTATCCGCAGCCTGCAAGCGTCCAGCAATCGCGTCATTCGATTGAAGCGGCTTGCCGCTCGCAGCCGACTTAAGCTTAATCGTGTCATTAGCCGAATGATAGGCAACCGGTTTGCCGGCAAGCTTCTTTATAATCCCTTCAAGCGGCGTTATTTTATATGGCAAATTACCAGAATACCAATCACGGTATACAACATCAGCCAACGGACCGATAACCGCTGCGCTCTTCAGCTTGTCTCGATCAAGAGGCAGCGTTTGTCCTTCATTTTTTAGAAGAACAACCGATTCACGAGCCGCTCTAAGCGACAGCTCCGCATGCTCAGGTGCACATAGCTTTGATTCCGGCATATTCGCGTAAGGGTTGCCCTCTACAGGGTCAAACTCCCCTAATCGGAAGCGAACGCGGAACGTATTGAACAATGCCTTGTCCAAATCCGCTTCTGTCAGCAGCCCTTCCTCGAGCGCCTCTCGAATAGCTTGGCAGCTCTTTTCCTTATCATCGGTAATGCTGTCAATGCCGGCTTTAATGGAATGAGCGACTGCTTCCTTGTAGGTGTCATAATAATGGTGATCATTAACAATGCCTAGCAGATCACCCGCATCGCTGACGATAAAGCCGTCCATCCCCCATTCGTCCTTGACGACCTTGTTCACATCCTCGTGCACGATCGTCGGCGTCCCATTTACCGCATTGTACGAGGTCATCATGGATTTAGCTCCGCCCTTGACGAAGGCAGGCTTGAAAGCAGCCTGGTAATACTCTTTCATATTGCGCGGATCAATGCTTGCTGAGCAGCTGCCGCGATTAATTTCGTTATTGTTGCCTATAAAATGCTTCAGCGTAGCTACCGCTTTGAAATAATGCGGATGATCGCCTTGTATGCCTTGCACTAAGCCAGCTGTCAGCTCACCAGTCAGCTTAGGGTCCTCGCCATAAGCCTCCTCTGTCCGGCCCCAACGCGGATCGCGCTCCATATCGACAGTCGGCGCCCATAGCGTAAGCCCGTTTATCTCAGGATTGCGCTGATAAAATACGCGCGCTTCGTCACCGATAGCTGATCCGATCTCCTTCATCAGCTCTGGATTCCAAGTGCAGCCAAGCCCGATCGGCTGCGGGAAGGATGTCGCTTCTCCGAGCCAAGCCATGCCGTGCGCCGCTTCTGTGCCATGCTTATACGCTTTGACGCCAAGTCTGTCGATCGCCGGCTGATATTGTACCATCGATTCGATTTTCTCCTCCAGCGTAAAGCGCGACACCAAATCCTTTACACGCTCATCTAACGGAAGCTTCATGTTTTGATAAGGCAATACCGTCTTCTCTGTCATCTTCTCCGCACTCCCTTTATCTCTATTGATGTACTTCTATGAGGGTCATTAATTCAATGGAGTAATCATATATCGCCTGCCCGCTTCAGTCGCAAAGCCGTTCACCCCATCCAGCACTTTCCCGTCGGCGGAACGTACTTCAATAGACAGCTCGCTCTTCAGTCTGCAAGAAGAACCATGCGTTGATAGCAGCTCCGCCCGCTTAAGCTTGCCGTCGCTCCAATACAAGCTCACCTCGAAGCCGCCTCTCGCTTTAAGTCCGGTTATATAGCCGTCTGGCCATTCCTCCGGCAAGGCGGGCAGCAGATCGATATAGCCTAGATGACTTTGCAGCAGAAGCTCTGCGATGCCGGCCGTACCACCGAAGTTACCGTCAATCTGGAATGGCGGATGGTCATCGAATAGGTTCGAATAGGTCGAGCGCGCAAGCAAAGTATGAATAAAATGATAAGCTTTCTTCGGCTCCCGCAGCCGCGCATACATATTAATGAGCCAAGCGCAGCTCCAGCCGGTATGACCGCCTCCGTTAGCGATGCGGCTGTCCAGAGAGCGGCGGCTTGCTTCAATGAGCTCTGGCGCATCAGCAGCGTTAATGGTAGTCCCAGGAAATAGACCGTATAAATGCGAGACATGCCGATGACCCGGTTCATGCTCAGCGAAAGCTTGACGCCATTCCTGAAGCAGACCATCCTTCGTTATTGGCAGCGGCGGCAGCTTGCTGAGCGCTTCTTCAGCGCGTATCGTAAACTCATCCGCGATGCCAAGCTTGCTGGCAGCCTCCAAGCAATGCTCCAGCAGCTCGCGAATAAGTGTCATATCCATCGTCGATGATGACGCTATACTGCTTATTTCTCCTGCTTCGCTTATGAATTTGTTTTCCGGCGATGTTGAAGGGGAAGTGAATAGCATACCGTCCTCCCCCGTCTGCAGCCAATCCAAGCAGAACAGCGCCGCTCCGCGCATTAGCGGATATGCTTTGTCCCGCAAATAGTCCAAGCTCGGATTGTACAAGTAATGCTCCCATAAATGCTGCACCAGCCATGCACCTCCAAGCGGCCAAAAAGCCCAGCTTGGATGACCGGCTGTCGGCGTGGACATTCGCCACAGATCCACATTATGATGCGCTGTCCAACCGTCACATTCATAATGAATGCGCGCAGTGCGCGCCCCATTCTCGCTCAGCTCTTCAACCATTCGGAGCAGCGGCTCATGACACTCGCTTAAATTAACGAGCTCCGCCGGCCAATAATTCATCTCCGTATTTATATTCGTAGTGTAATCGCTGTTCCAAGGCGGCTGTACGCGATCATTCCAAATGCCTTGCAAATTAGCCGGCTCGCTGCCGGGTCTTGAGCAGGCCATCAGCAAGTAACGTCCATACTGCATATACAGCGCTTCCAGCCCTGGATCGCGATCGCCTTGCTTATAAGCTGCAAGACGTTCATCTGTCGGTAAAGTACCGTTCGGCGCTTCGCCTAAGCTTAACTGCACACGGCGGAACATCGCTTGATGCTCCTTAATATGGCGTTCACGAAGCTTGTCATACCCGAGCTTAGCAGCCGCCTTTAATACCGCGTCATTGAGCTCGCCCAGCTCCGCAAAACTTCTCGATGGCTGTACATCGAATCGCTCGAAGCTTGATGCCGCGCCCAGCAGCAGCGTTATCCAAGCTGCACCGGTTACGGTAAGCTCAGCGCCATCGTTATGCACGGCTGCGGAGGGGTCCGCTTCAACGATTATTTTTGTCTGGAAGGCAATCCCTTTCCCTGCTTCATACAAAACTGACATCGGATGATCGCCTCTATAATTATCAGCAACATGAGTAGGGCAGCTCGCATTTAAAATTATCGAATGACGCTCTTCCGTCATTGTCGCAGGATGCGGCGTATGGAGCTTCGCGCGTATGTTCAGCTTGCTGCCGCCCTCCGCTTCCAGTCTCACGCACAATACGCCATCCACAGCGCTGATAAACACTTCCCGGCTATAGGCTGTCCCGTCTGCTCGATAAGACGTTGCCGCAATCGCCGTATCCAGGTCAAGACTGCGTTTATAATCCGATAGAACTGAACTTGCAGATTCGTCTCCATCCAGCTGCTGTTCAATCCATAAATCGCCCATCGGCTGGTACGATTGACAATTAACGCTCAGCATACACTTCTCTATTAACTGCTCAGCTTCTGCAAAGCGTTGTTCGGCAATTAGTTTTCGTGCAGTCTTCAAATATCTGAGCGCTTCATAATTATTTGTATCACGGGGAAACCCCGACCATAATGTATCCTCATTAAGCTGCAGTCGTTCTTTCAGGACACCGCCGAACACCATCGCTCCCAGCCGGCCGTTGCCGATTGGCAGCGCTTCCTCCCAGACTGCCGCAGGCTGGTTATACCACAGCTTCCAGTCCGGATTTTGACCTAATTGTTGTACCATTCCATCACACTCCTGCTATCGATAACCATATGACAGTCTAGAATATCGGTTATTATCCATACTAGCGAACATTCGCGAATAAACGTACCCTGTACATTTCAGAAAAAATCATATAAAAATTAGAGTCCTGCTTCCGACCAAATCCGATTAAAGGCCGTCTGCGAACGCGCCGCCAGCTGCTCAGCTGACTCAGTCGGGGGTGCGGGCGTTAATATTTCCTGTGATACAACTCCGGAATATCCGATTTTCTGAAGCGTTTTCATAAATGCGGCTAAATCGATAACACCTTCGCCCGGATAGAGCCGCTCATTATCCTTCACCTGTGCAATCGGAACCGCAGGAGCGTCATTAATATGCACATGTACGATCTGATCAGCTCGCAGCGTGAGAAGCTCCAAGGACGTCGATTCATTCGTATACCAATGATAGACGTCCAGCAGCAAGCCGACATTAGGCTCTCCAATAGCATCAATCCAATCCAGCGTATGCCGCATCGTCCAGATGAACGGATTACGCCAGCGCGTCCTTAAATGATGCGGCCCGACAAACTCTAAGCCCAGCCGAATGCCATACGCCCCCAATATACTGGCACATTGTCTTATGCGCCTCGTAGCGACAGCCATAAACGGAGCAGAATCATAATCCGTCGATGGTAAAATATACGTGCAGCAGCTTGTACAGCCAAGCGCTGATGCCGCTTCGGCCGCTGACGCTAGTTGCAGCAAGCTGCTCCTGAATTGCTCCTCAGATGCGCGCCATTCAACCGGCAGCGCAATGGAGCCTAGCTGGATGTTACGCTCATGCAGCAGCTCGCGCGCTGGGCCCAGACCAAAACGCTCGATCCACGGCGCAGCCTCTAAATCTACAGCATCAAATCCATAATCTGCCGCAAGCGCGACTAACCGTTCTTCGCTGCCAACTGCACCTAAACCAGCCTTCGTTAATCCTTTTAGCAATGAAATCAACTCCTTCGTATTCTTTAAGCTCAATGATCGTTTCCGCCGCATATACGGCGATTTTTTCCAGACGCTTACAATATACGTTATTATGCACACTTGAGCAACGAAAAAAAAAGAGGCAGGGCTTGTTCAGCCGACGCCTCCGAGCTGCGATATTGTATTACAAATGTTTGATTCTCTCTAATTCGCAAATAATGTTAAACAGATGAACAACACAGCCAAAAGAGCATAAATGATTAGCGACACAATCATCAAGGTTCGCTTTCGCATTGGACTGCTCTCCCTTCGCATGCACACTAGGCGTAATACGCTATTGTATGTTCGTTCATGCAAATAGGCGCCTAATATTTCATTTAAATTTTGTTCTCGAGGACAGCAGCCATCGTCAAAAAGAACCTTCAACTCCACTTTATTGTGGTGTTGAAGATTCTTTAGCTGAGGAATTTCCATTATGCGTTAGACTTGGATGCTTTATGCTAATATTCCGTCAATGCGGTCAAGCTCCTCTTGCGTAAAGGAGAGGTTGCCAACAGCTGCGGCAGCATCTTCAATTTGCGATACTTTGCTTGCACCAATTAGGGCAGAGGTTACACGCTCACCGCGCAGAACCCAAGCCAGCGCCATCTGCGACAGCTTCTGTCCCCGTTCCGCAGCTAGATCATTAAGACGCGACATTTTAGCTATAATTTCATCCGTTACATCTTCCGGACGCAGGAAAACACTTGAGCTGGCTGCCCGTGAATCTGGAGCGATACCGTTTAAATAGCGGTCCGTCAAGATGCCTTTGAAAAGAGGAGAAAATGCGATTGAGCCGATCCCTTCCTTCTCAAGCACATCCAGAAGGCCCTTCTCAGGCTGGCGCGCAAGCATGGAGTATTGCGGCTGATGAATGAGGCATGGCGTGCCAAGCCGCTTCAATATTGCAGACGCTTCAGCAGTCATCTCCGCTGAGTAATTGGAAATGCCGACATACAGCGCTTTGCCTTGACGCACGATAAGATCAAGCGCACCCATCGTTTCCTCCAGCGGCGTGTTCGGATCTGGACGATGATGGTAGTAAATGTCTACATAATCAAGCCCGAGCCGTTTTAAGCTTTGGTCGAGACTGGCAACGAGATTTTTTTTCGAACCCCACTCGCCGTAAGGACCTGGCCACATATAGTAACCGGCCTTTGTTGAAATAATGAGCTCGTCTCTATAAGGACTCAATTCTTCCTTCAATAGACGACCAAAAGTCTCTTCGGCAGAGCCTGGCGGAGGACCATAGTTGTTGGCAAGGTCAAAGTGCGTGATGCCTAGATCAAAAGCTCTTCTCACCATTGCCTTTCCATTCTCATATGTATCGATCCCGCCAAAATTATGCCATAGCCCGAGCGAAATAGCAGGCAATCTCAGGCCGCTGTTGCCGCATCTCCGGTAAATCATCTCTTCGTAGCGATTAGAACTAGCTTCATATACCATTTAACGACACTCCTTCATTTAGTCTGCTCATCTATTTATCAAAGTGCTAGTATGTTGAGCCTCCCTTTATTATACTACTATTATAACGATAGCACATCCTATGAAGGTTAAAGGAAGGCGCCGAATGACCCTACACTATCCATTATTCGAAAGCTTCAAATATAAGCTCGATTCCAAGCTGAAGCCCGGCTTTCATACTCATGCTAAGTATGAAATCTATTATTTTCACAGCGGAAAGTGCAGCTACTGGATCGGCGGAAGCTCGATCGAGCTTATGCCTGGCGATCTGATTGTCATGAACGGCATGCGGGAGCATGGTCCTGTTATGGACGACGCTTACAATTATATTCGTACTACCGTGTTGTTCGACGGCGCTTCAATCGGTCCGCTTCAGCTTCTGCCTAATTTCGTTGATGTGCTGAAGCCGTTTCGCATGTCAACGCATTATCATTGGCGCCTGGATGATGAACTTAAAGAAGAGCTTGAATCCATATTAGCCAAAATGAACAAGTATGAGAAGCGCACCGACAATGCTGCCTATAATCGTCAATGTCTGGCCTTTTACGAGCTGCTGGTGTTCATCTATGAACGTTTTCAGGACACCTCAGACGGCACCAAGGCTGTTCCGAACGAAAAGGAGAAAATCGTCGCTAATGTGCTCGACTATATCGAGCTGCACTATATGGACAGCTTAACGCTGGATGAGCTTGCTGACCAGATGCATGTGAGCCGCTTTTATTTGATGAAGCTGTTTAAGCAATATACCGGAACAACTTTGCTGGACTACATTCACGAACGGCGGATTAAGCAGGCAAAGGCGCTATTCTATATGAATCCTGAGCAATCCGTGACCGACATCTGCTTTCAGACAGGCTTTAAGCATCTGTCACACTTCTCGCGAACCTTCAAAAAAATCGCAGGCCTAACACCTGAGCAGTACCGCAAGCAGTTATAGCACGGATCGTTAAATAACGTAAAAATATGGTCACTAACCATCAAGAACAATTGCTTTAACTATGTTATTTTGAAAGTAGATTAGAAAGCGCTTAAGTTAAGGAGGGAAAAGGTGCGAAAGTTCAAGCTTGGTGTCATTACAGATGAGGTATCGCAAGATTTGAATGTTGTGCTGGCATTCGCCCAAAAGTATCAGCTAGATACACTTGAAATCCGCTCCATTATGGATAAGCCTGTGCACCAGCTCAGTGACGAGCAGCTGATCGCTATTCGAGAGCAAACAGTAGCGGCAGGGCTCCATATATGTGCGCTGTCCTCACCGATTTTCAAATGTGATCTGGACAACGAAGAGGAGCTTAGGGAGCATTATCAAATCATCGAGCAATGCGCGAGAACAGCTAAACTGCTGGGAGCTTCAATGATAAGAGGCTTCAGCTTCTGGGCAAAAGGCTCCTTCGAGGATCATAAGCATATGATCGCCATGCATATCCGCGAAGCCGCTCGTAAGCTGCAGGCTGAAGGACTGACCTTTGTATTGGAATTCGATCCGAGTGTCTACGCAACCAATTCTCGAACAGTAGCCGAATTAATTCAGCTGGTTAATGCGGATAATGTACGAGCCTTATACGATCCTGGCAACGCGATATGGGATCCTGAGCAGGAAGTGCCGTATCCCGATGGCTTCTATTATGTACGGGACAAAATTGCGCATATTCATCTTAAGGATGCGGTTCGCCATGCGGACGGCCCAATCGGTGTAGCGATCGGCAAAGGCGAGGTCGATTATAAAGGATTATTTCAACAGCTCGCGGATGACGGATATGACGGATATCTCATATTGGAAACCCACTATCGGCTAACCTCTTTGCTAACCGAGGAGCAGCTGAAGCGGCCGTCGGGTCAAGGCTTTTCAGCAGGCGGACTGGAAGCTTCCGAGGAATGCATCGAGGCTTTGCTTGCTATGGAGCATTTTCATTAAATGACTTATGCTGTTTGTTCCACTAATCGGAAAGTAGCTGGTGATCGGATAGTCTGAGATCGGTTCGGCCGCTGTAACAACGAAAACCGCGCTTAGAGTAACTTTGATGGTTGGCATTGCTGCTGTAGCAGCGAAAAACGCGCTTATAGCTGATGATTGGATAATCTGGGATCGGTTCGGCCGCTGTAACAACGAAAACCGCGCTTAGAGTAACTTTGATGGTTGGCATTGCTGCTGTAGCAGCGAAAAACGCGCCTACAGCTGGTGTGTTGTGCTGACAGGATTCGATTTAGTAGATTACTTGTCCACAATAAATCGAAAGTCTCTTATGTTCCGATAACCATCCAACCAGTGCACAGGAATGTGCAATTATAACAAGTTTAAAACAACCCGGAAACGAAGGAGTTTATTATAATGAAGCAACTAAGTATCGGTATTATAGGCTTGGACACCTCGCATGTGATCCAATTTACAAAAATGTTGAACGACCCCAGTCACCCGTATCATGTGTCTGGCGGCAAAGTGACTCATGCTTTCCCGGGCGGTTCGCCTGACTTTGAGCTTAGCATTTCTCGCGTCGAAGGCTTCACGAATCAGCTTCGCGACGAGCATGGCGTCGTCATTGTAAATACAATCGAGGAAGTTGCAGAGGCTGTCGATGCCATCCTGCTTGAATCAGCTGACGGGCGCGTGCATTTAGAGCAATTTCGTCTTATCGCTGGATACGGAAAGCCTGTATTTATCGACAAGCCGTTAACCGTCAACTCAGCTGAGGCAGCCGAGCTTATCACTATTGCGAAAGCCAATGCGGTGCCAATTATGAGCTCTTCCGCACTTCGTTTTGCGGAGGGTGTGCAGCTGGCATTGTCGACTGCAGAGAAAGGCGAAATTATAGCGGCAGATTGCTACGGCCCTACAGATTATCAGCCTACACAGCCTGGCTTATTCTGGTATGGCATACATACGATCGAAATGCTGTATGCGCTGTTAGGTCCAGGCTGCGAGCGGCTTACCGCAGAATCCAATGAGTATTACGATCTCATTACCGCTGTTTGGAAAGACGGCCGTATCGGCACGGTTCGCGGCAACCGTAAAGGCAATTATGAATTCGGCGGAACGCTTCACCGCGAGAAAGGCTCCAGCCATATTAATGTCGGCGCTCATGAGAAACCATTTTACGCCAGCTTAATGGAAAGCGTCATTAGCTTCTTCCACACTGGCGAGGCTGAAGCTCCTATTGAACAAACGCTGGAAATCATTACATTTATCGAAGCAGCCAATGAGAGCTGTGCAACCGGAAAAACCATCGTATTATCCTAATACCAATACACTATTTGAGGTGAATAGAATGGATAGAAAAATGCGTTTTGGCATCGTAGGCTGCGGCGTTATTTCGACGCTGCACGGGAATTCGATTGCGGCTAATCCGAGAGCGGAAATTGTAGCAGCTTGCGATATCATCAAAGATAAGGCTGACAGCTTCGCTCAGAAATACAATGTAGGCTCTGTATACGAAGATTTTGAGCAAATGCTTAAGCGTGATGATATAGATGTAATAAACGTCTGCGTTCCAAGCGGACTGCATGCGGATATTGCTATAGCTGCTGCACAGGCTGGCAAGCATATTTTGTGCGAGAAGCCGATTGACATCGTGAAGCCGAAAATGGAGCAAATGATCGCGGAGGCTCGCAACCGGAATGTGAAGCTTGGCGCTATTTATCAACGACGCACCTTCCCTGCGGCGATTGCCGCACGCGAAATGATTCAATCCGGGAAGCTCGGCAAAATGGTGCTTGGCGACGCCTATCTGAAGTACAATCGTACGCCTGAATATTACAAGAGCGCCGGCTGGCGCGGCACTTGGGCGCTTGACGGCGGCGGAGCCTTGATGAATCAAGGCGTGCACGGCGTTGATCTCATCCAATGGATGATGGGCGACATTCATTCCGTATTCGCGTATTCAGCGGCGCTCGTCCGCGACATTGAAGTGGAAGATACAGCGGTTGCTGTTGTCAAATACAAGAACGGCGCTTTCGGCGTCATCCAAGGCACGACCTCCGTCAACCCAGGTCAGGAAACGAGATTCGAGCTTCACGGCAATGACGGCACGATTATTTTCGACGATCAGGGCATTAAGCAATGGAATATGAATGGAGTGGAACAGGATTCACCGACGGTTGAATCGACCGCCTCAGCAAGCAATGATCCGTCTAACCTGTCAGCCAGCGGCCACTACATTCTCGTTGACGATATGATTCAAGCGGTTATTGATGATCGCGACCCGATGGTTACAGGCGAAGAAGCAAGAAAAGCGGTTGACGTCATTCTCGCTATCTATGAATCATCTAGAGAAGGCAAGGAAGTTATTATCGGGTAGTGGAACTTACAATCGAGCTTGTAGCTCAGGTGTGAGCCTGACCAAGGCGAAACGGCTGTCGCCGTCCTTTGGCGGCGCTGCGCGTTTCGCTTTCGAGAAATATAGGATACTTATAACGACAAACATTTGCTTTCTATATTTTGAAAAGGCCGGACAAAGCGAAGAATTCGCTCAGTCCGGCCTTTTGCTTTGGCGATGGGCTTATTATGCAAGCTTTTGTACGTGCGGGTGAAGTTGCTGCGGTTATTGCGGGTATTGTGGTTATTGTGGTTATTGTGGTTATTGCGGTTATTGCGGGTATTGCGGTTATTGCGGTTATTGCGGTTATTGCGGTTATTGCGGTTATTGCGGTTATTGCGGTTATTGCGGTTATTGCGGTTATTGCGGTTATTGCGGTTATTGTGGTTATTGTTAATTCGGTTATTGCGCTTTTAGCGGTAATTACTACCGTTAAAAAGTTGATTTAGCTGACTCGACTATTTGCAGCGGTAATCTCTACTGCTATAATCGAGCCGTATAGCAAAAGTCAGGTAGAAAGAGCTCCGCAACGGTAGACTTTTCCGCTAAAGTCAGCATAACTGCTAACACATCTTTTTTAACGGTCCATTTTACCGTTGCATACTGCCAAACCGCATATTCGACTGACACCATCGCATTAATCACTTTCAACTAAACTGTAACAACCGCTCCTTCACTTTACCCGTCTTCAACTGGCCTCATTAGGAGCGCTCATTGTAGGATCAGCGATAGCGATTGCCGCCTATCTCCTAGCATATTTAGTTGAAAAAGCAGTAACGTTGAAGGAAGAGAATGATCAAATCGTTTGAGAAGAGTTCGAATACTACTGCAACATAGATAGGGTACCTCCCTTTAAAAACAGGCGTTCTTTTTGGATCCCGCTCTTTCTCCTGCACCCGCCCATAAGAACGCCTCTTCCCCATCCTTCCCTTCTTCTTACCGCTTCATAAATCCTCTCTCCTGCAGAAACGACTTCATATGAAGGCGCACAGGCTCAGCTAATCGTTTGCTCATCAGCTCTGACCATGGAGCTGCTTGCTTGCCGTTGCTGCGCTTCTTCAAATAGTCAGATGACATAACGTCATATGACGCAACCCCTTCAGCAGCTTGCTTCTCATCGTAAACATTCGTATGCAGCACGCTTTGCAATGGCAGCCGCGGCCGAAGAATTGGCTCCTGATCCGGAAAGCCCATGCACATGCCGAACAGCGGGTAGACGAACTCCGGCAGCATAAGCTCCTCAGCAGCCTCGGCGATATGATTGCGAATGCCGCCGATGTATACAACGCCGAGTCCTAGCGACTCTGCTGCAATGGCTGCATTTTGCGCGGCGAGAGATGCGTCTACCGTTGCGACTATAAAATTTTCAGTCGTATCTTCATACGAAAGACTGTCTTCTAAATAAGGTTTCGCTGCTTCCTTCAAACGCCGCAAATCACCGCACCAAACGAGAAAAACCGGACATTCCAAGATATAGTTCTGATTACCCGCTAGCGCAGCTAGTCTTTTTCTTTTGTCCATATCGGTAATGGAAATAACGCTGTAACCCTGGACATTGCTGGATGTCGAGGCCATTTGCCCCGCTGCAATAATGGTGTGCAGCATCTCTTCTGAGACCGGTGTATTTTTATATTTACGTATGGAACGATGGTTCATGAGCAGCGATAATGTTTCGTTCATGAGTATCCCCCCTATTCATTTCAAATAAAGCTTATATCCGCGGCTTGTCCGCCGAAGTCAGCTGTCCTTTATTATGTTATGCAGCAGTCCCGTTTGCAACTTTTACGAGGAGCGGCGATGCGAATAAAACGATTCAATAGAATATTACCCTTCCATAATAAGTTTCTACCCCTTCCTAATATTTGATATCAATTCCATTATTATTATAGATTACCGTTTCATCACCGCTGCTGAAAAGGAGGGCCAAGCGATCGCAGGACAAAAACGTCTATAGCAATTAAAAATGAATACGAGGAGTGACAAAGGTGGTTATACGTTCTCATCTATCTATGATGGCTTTGTTTCTCAGCTTAGTTGTAACTTTCAGCACTTTATTCACTTCCCCAATTGCCTACGCAGAAGAAAACCCGCCAACTCGAGCCGGTCCGCAAAACTTGCGCATAGCAGAAAACTCACTTGCTCATAACTCAGCAACCCTAAATTGGGATTTTATCGATGGCGATCCAAATGAAATTGACGTTTGGCATGCAGATACTAATAACTGGTTAGCATGGGCTAATCTCGAAAAGAAAGAAATTGCCTTAGAGCCTGAAACAACCTATCGTATTTATATAACCTGGAATAAAGACCGCCCTTCACTTGAATATAAAAGCAACATCATCGAATTTACAACACCCGAGGATTTAAGCCAATATCCAGCTCCGCCGCTAACACCCCCGAGCAATTTGCATGTTACATCTATCTCAGAAGATTCCATCTCTTTAGGCTGGGGAGCTAGCCCTAATGCCAACGCTTATGATATATACGTTAACGACCAATGGGCTGGCGGTACCTGGAGCCAAACAGCGACCGCATCTACTTATACACCTGAGAATGGCTTCTTAACTGGACACCAATATTCGTTTGAGGTAGGCGCACAAAACCTGCCAAAAGTGTCCGTAAACAGCAACGCTGTAACGATTACTTGGGGAGAACTCGCTGCTCCGCAAGATTTGCAGGTTGTTACGGCTACAAGAACAGATGTTGCGCTCGGTTGGGCTCCCGTTCCCGGTGCAACCTCTTATAATATTTACATCGATGATAATTTAGCTGGAGCAAGCAGCGATAATCGCTATCTTGCAACCGGACTTAAAGAAGGTCAAACCTACTCCTTCAAAGTTGAAGCTCAGAATGAACTGTGGAAGTCGCTCGTAAGTAATGAAATCACTGCAGTTCCAGGCGCAAACTACAATATTATTACGTATTATACCTCCTGGTCGGTTAGCGAGTCTGCCCGTAACTTTAAACCGCTCGATATCGATGCTACCCAAATTACGCATATTAACTACGCATTCTCCGATCTTTGCTGGAAAGGCAGTGGCACAGGCGGCTTAGCTTGTCAGAACGATAAAATTCCGCTCCAAAAGGATTATGTGTTTGACGGCGAAATGGTGCTCGGCGACCATGATAATGACATTTCTAATTTAGCGCAATTCAGGGCTATCCGTGAGGACAATCCGCATCTAAAATTATTAGTGTCTGTCGGAGGCTGGTCATGGTCCAAAAACTTCTCAAACATGGCGGCTGATGAAATTAATCGTCGATTATTCGCTAACTCGGTCGTTGATTTTCTGCGCGAGTATGAATTGAATGGAATAGATATTGACTGGGAATACCCGGTAGAGGACGGCGAGGAACACAATTCCAGAAGCCCTGAGGACAAACAAAACTTTACTCTGTTGATGCAAGCTGTGCGTGAAGCATTGGATGCGGCAGGATCGGTGGACGGTCAATACTATCTTCTAACCATTGCATCTGGGCAAGGCGATAATTTTGTCAATAACGCTGACCTTGCGAACTCCTCCGCTTATTTGGACTTTATCAACATTATGACCTATGACTACAGCGGCTCTTGGGAGAAGCTTGCTCATCACAACGCACCGTTATTTTATGACCGTAATCACCCACGCGCGAGTGCGGCTCGAAATCATATCACTGGAGGAGCTCTTGGCCATCTTAACGGAGGAGTCCCACAGCATAAGCTCGTTCTGGGCATACCTCTCTACGGCAAAGGATGGGTTGGCTGCCCAGAGCCCGGGCAATATGCAACCTGTGAAAGCTCAGCGCCATTCGGCACTTGGGAAAACGGTATTTTTGACTTTACCGACATAGAGCTCAACTATTTAAATGAAGAGGGTTATACCCATTATTGGAACGAGGCCTCCAAAGCAGCCTACATCTTTAACCCGAAGAATGGCGTTTTTATAACCTATAATGACCAAACTTCCATGATGTATAATGCGTCACTTGTTAAAACGCTAAACATCGCCGGCGTTATGAGCTGGGAAATTAGCGGCGACCGCAATAGAACGCTGACTACACAGCTCGCTGCCGATCTGCCAATCAACGGTGCTTGGAACAACGCTTCACTTCCAGCGCCCGCTCATCTGTCGCTAGCTTCCAAAGAGGCAGATTCACTGACTATTCAGTGGGATGCTGCGCTAGGGGCAACCCATTATGAGATTTACACTGACTATATTTGGCAAGGCACTACCTCAGAGACCCAATACACCCTTCAAAGCCTGCAGCCGAATACGAGCTATAACATTCATATTATTGCTGTAAAACGCAGCGGGACGGACGACAGCATTCAACAAGTATCCGCAGCAAATCATGCGATTCAAGCTGTGACATTGGCTCCGCAGACGCCAAGCGGCCCTTCAACACCTATTGTAAATCAACCAAGCGATGTGCTTCCTGCAGCCATCAGCCGAAGCGGCGACAGTCTATCTGCGAATGTATCTAAGGATTCTGCTATCGCAGCCATCAAACGCTCCACTGCACATCGCTTCCGTATTCTTGTAACGGACAAAGCGAATAAAATAGAGGTTACGGTTCCAAAAGAAGTATGGTCAGCTCTCTATGACAAGAATGATCAAGCAGAGCTGTCCATTATAACCGATCAAGTCGAATATCGTATTCCGATGTTGAGCAGTCTGTTGAATTCCACGATTAGAATTACGATTGAAGCGCCAAGTCCGCTGGAAAAAGATCAATTATCAGAAGCCGCACTTGCTGAAGGTCTAAAGCTGCTCTTGGAACCGCTCCATTATAAAATCGAAGCTGTCAACGCAGATGGCTCAACGACTGAGATTACGGATTTTGATCATCGCTATTTGAGCCGAGTTTACACACTAAAGGACGAACAATTCAAAAACCTGCGTACTACAGGGGCAGTGTTTACTCCCGATACGAAGGAGTTCCATCCTGTTCCAACTGTTATTCACCAGAACGCCGATGGTACAATATCCATTGAATTGAAGCGCAGCGGCAACAGTCTATATACCATTGCAACTACAAATGAATCGAGCTTTGAGGATGTAACAGCGGGGTGGGCGCGCGCGGATATATTGCAAGCTGCAGCCAAGCTTCTGATTAGCGCTCAAGGCGAAGGCCTATTCGGAGCAAACGACAATATAACACGAGCTGAATTCATCTCGCTAGTCGTTAAATCACTTGGCTTCATCCCTCAATCTGAATTAACATCGTTCAAGGATGTGAGCAGTGATACAAGATTCGCGAAGGAAATTGCCGCAGCGCTAAATGAGGGACTCATTCGCGGCAAGGCTCCGGATACCTTTGACCCGGATGGTCTAATTACGCGGCAAGAGATGGCAGCTGTGCTCGCAAATGCTATACATTATGCAAGTGACATGACATTGCAAGATGCTACTGTCGTTGACCGCTACTCGGATAAAACAGCGATGGCAGCCTATGTGAGGGATTCCATAGCCCTCATGGTTGAGAACAAGATTATGCAAGGAGTATCCGATACTGCCTTTGCGCCAAAGGCTTATGCTACGAGAGCCCAGGCTACGGTTGCTGTTATGCGAATGCTTCGATCATTACAGCTGTCCAATTAATAGTTAATAATTAATTGCAAGAGATCATAGAGCCTTCTTCGGCTATGCGGCGACCTGCAAAATGGTTGCTAAGCAGCAGGCCGAAAAGGCTCTTTCTGCATTAGATTGCTCAGACCTCGATTTCATGACATAATTTTGGATAAAGCAGCATTGGGACTATTCCGTCATCTCTGCCAAAGTGCACGCAGCAAAAACGAGGAGAATAAGCAATGAAGGAAACGATAAGTTACCCTAGACAACGCAAGGCTCCGTTTCAGCAATGGTCGCCAAGCGTTCATTATGCGCAGTTTCAAGCCATGAAGCCATGCAAGCTGGAGGAAAGACGACTGTATGATTTTGAGCTGCTTTATGTGCGCCAAGGCGAATTAGTAACCTATATGCACGGTCAGCGTTATGCGGTTGCTGCTGGCCAGCTCATTTATTTGCCGTCAGGCGTATATCATCGCAACGAAATACCTTCACCAGGAGAGACGAAATTAATCGGTATCCACTTTGATTATTTCGATGAGCTGGACATTCAGACGGAAGCGGATATGGTCGTTAATGAACAATCTCTTCAGCGACAAAAATTTGCCTGGGAAGCTTATACAGACGTATTCCCCGCCCTTTCCGCCAACGTCATATACACACCATCGCTCGCATGCATCAGCTTAATGGAGCAGCTTGCCAATGAATTTACGATGCGTCCTCTTGGCTATGAGCTTGTCAGCAAAGCGCTTATTTTGAATATATTAGCTCTGCTGCTGCGCTCTCCTTTGACGCGAGCGAATGCGCACATTAGCCAGCATGGCCGAATGCTCACGAAGCTAATGGATCAGATCGAGGCCAATCCCGCAGAGCCTTGGAGCAATGCAATAATTGCGGAAAAAATGGATTTAAGCATAGATTATACAGCCAAGCTGTTCAAGCAATACGCAGGGCTGCCGCCAAGTGAATTCGTGCAAGCGGTCCGCCATCGCGAGGCTCGCAAGCTGCTGCGGGAAAGCAAGCTGCCAATCGAACGAATTGGAGAAGCAGTCGGCTATCCGGATATTCATTATTTTAGCCGCATCTTCCGCAGACATGAGGGGATATCCGCTACCGAGTATCGCAAGCTGTCTCAGGTGCTTTAGAAGGCTCTTGGCATTTACAAGGTCAATCCCTTTTTTTTGGCATCGGCATCGAGGCCGGCTCCAATTGCTACACCCAAACCAATCCCAATCGGTAATCCTAGAGCAATGTTATCAAATATGACCATCCCAAATACGATACCTAAGCTCGTGCCAATCGACATATAAACACCGAGATATAACCCTTTTGTCACCAACTTGTGTTGTTTCGTCAGATGAGAACTGATGTTACCTATTATTTGTTTATGCTGCTTATAATCTATATCTAAAAGATGATCCTTCGTATCCTTCAGCTGCATCATATGTTTCTCTAATTCAAAAAAATGGTTGTCACATTCCGCACAATCAACTGAGAAGGAGCTTAATCTTTCAACGATTCGCTTACACTTATCCAATTCTAGTTTTGTAGCCGTATGTTCGTTAATCGTATTTTTAAAGTTTTCAATAATTGCGATAAGCTTATACACTCTTTGATTTTCCATCGATTGACCTCCTGTCGTCGTAACATTTTAATAGCCTAAGTGTATCATAGGTTTTTATTCAACTGCTTGATACTTTACGCAATATGCCAAGGCGAACCGGCTGTCGCCGTCCTTTGGCGGCGCTGCGCGTTTCGTTCCGAGAAATATAGGATACGTATAACGAAAAACATATACATTCCTATATTTTAAAAAAAGAAGCGCTGACGAAGCATGAAACCTGCCTCATCTGCACTTCTTTTCAACGACTGCATGTAATCTAGCCAAGCTTTACGGTTTCGCCCAATTGATCTGCGGAACGAATTTCCGCTTCAATTATTTCCAATGTCTCGACTGCGCTCTCAGGCGAGCATATTGTTATATCTTTATTTTCAATAATGGCATGTATAAAATATTTAATTTCTCTATAATAGCCGGAATCCTCAGACAGCTCCGCAACAAAGCCCGCTCCATCATTTGGGTTCACCTTAACGACATTATCTTTAAATACGATGTTTCCTTTCTCGAAGTTGACGCGATAAGTCATTTCAAACCCATGGTCACCTTCAAGTCTCCAGTCTGATTGGGCGTTGATCGCTTTGCCGTCAGCATAAATATAGTTCGTCGATACATTGTCATAACCGCTTCCTGGCAGCACTTTCTTAGCTACCGTTGATACCTTCAGCGGCTTGCCCAGCAGCCAGTGAATCATATCCGTATCATGAATATGCATATCGACTAAGCAGCCTCCGCTTAGCGATTCCTCGCGGAACCAGCCGCCAGGCATAGCAGAACCGCGGAAGAAGTAGCCGGATACTACGGAACCGAAACGCTTGTCCTCAACCGCTTCCTTCAAATATTCATATGCAGGCCAGAAGCGCAAACATTGCGCAATCATAAGCTTGCGATCGGCTTTCTTAGCCGCCTCTATCATTTTCCAGCCGTCCGCAGAGCTTCCTGCCATCGGCTTCTCGCTTAAAACATGAAGGCCTCTCGCCAATGCCTTGCATGCAACCTCAGCATGAAGATAGGTAGGAAGCGCAATATCAACCATGTCCAGCTCCTCATTATCGAGCATCGTATCGATATTATCATACAACTTATATTGCGTAATATCATACATGTCGCGTTCCGTAGCGATGTTGCCGCCCGCACTGCTGTTCTTCAGCTCTTCGATGCGAATATCGCATATAGAAACAAGCTGAATCGGCGCGCCTTCCTTCATAAGACGCTCATAATTGTCAAAGTGCATTTTGCCCATAAAACCAAAGCCGATAATCGCTATTTTCAACATCGTAATGCCTCCTGAATTTCAAATAGGTTTCTAATTTCCTGTACGGCCCAGTATGGCGTCCATTGAGCTCGAAGTATTGAAAATAATTTGATCTGTGTAATGCTTGTAGGCAGGGATCATTTCCGCAGTGACGTAATTGTTGTACCCGATCGCCTTAAGCGCTTCAACCACCGCCGGATAATCCACATCGCCAGCCAGCAAATCTACAAAGCCATGAAGACCGCCCGCTTCGCGGCGATAATCCTTGAAATGAACCTTCTTGATGCGATGGCCTAATATTTTAATCCAATGCTCCGGATATCCGCTGTGAAGAACATTACCTACATCCAAATACGAGCCGACATAGTCGGAGCCGATCTCATCAATGAAGGAGCGGAGCTCCAGCGGTGATAGGAACATCTTGTTCCATACATTTTCAATGCCAATGGCTACGCCTGCGCTCTTTGCATAAGGAACAAGTGATGCGATCGCTTCCTTAGCCCGATTGTAAGCTACCTCATAATCGACAATTTCTTTGCCTGGAATGAAATCCGCGCATACCGCGCCCGGAATCACAAGGATGGCGTCTACACCAAGCTGCGCCGCTGTTTCAAGCTGCTTCTTGCACACATCTATCGCTTTGGCGCGCTGAGCCGCGTCCTCGCTCGTCATGGAATAATCCCAATACAAACCCGTTGCGAAACCGGCTATGTCCAACTGGGCATCTTCAAGACGGTTCTTAACTTCTTGAATTTCTTTTTCCGTTGCTTGCAAGCCAAGCTCGCCTGTCTCATTCAAAGCAAGCTCAATACCGTCAAAGCCCGCCTTCTTTGCAAGTGCTATGCACTCAGCAATCGTTTTCTCCCCGCTGAAAGACCAAATGTTAATTCCTTTTTTCATGGTTATCGATCCCTTCTATTAATGTTTTTCATTTTCCGCTTTAACTTCTCAACTCGAAATAACGGTGTTTATAGCTGTATTTTATAAAATTATCTTGGAGATTGCTTTAGCTGTAAAAGCGATTTTTTGGACTTTTCCGTTATTTTTGTTTTAACACATCGAATACCCTTTTAGTGAACTAGCAGATCATTTTATGCCAATATGTGGTATTATATTAGTGTAAATGCACAATAAGTATTGTTGATAAGGGGGATTACCTATGGAGAACGACAAGGAGATTCAGGAACTGAAAAAAAGAATAACTTTACTGGAGAATCAAGTTCAGCACAAGCATCAGGCGTCAAACAAATGGAGGTTTACTTTAACTTTTATAATTGTTTTCGTTGTTTTGCTATTCTTGATTGGTATTTTCCAATTTATTAGCCCATCCAATTGAGCAATCGACGATTGATTTTCAAAAAGTAAACGATATCTTTTCGAATCGACTTGCCAGCTGAATCGCTTGCTGCATATCATCATATTGACCTGACCAATGCCAGCTGCCATACCTGCCTATTGAGAAAAGATCATGCTCATTTAAATAGCCGTTGATGAAAGAAGTGACCTCCGGGTTCGGTAAGCAATAATTATGCTCCAAATAGACAGGGTTAACGGTTGCAACATCTTCCTCCTTTGCGATAAAGCCAAGCGTGATGAGTTCTTGTATAACGATAGGAATTAAGGAATGAGCTTCAAGCTTGTTCGAAAAAAATAAAGGCGAACATTCCACATACATCGCATCATAGCCGGCAGGGGCAGCTAATGGCTGTACATGGCTGTAGAAGCCAACACGATGAAAATGATAATTCAGACTTGGAATATAAACCCAATCTATCTTATGATGGTTGCTCGTTTTTTTGATGCCTATATTTAGAATAAATCCTTTGCTAGCTTCCAATTGACAGGACAGCTCCAGCATTGCCGGATCAAAATCAACAATCATTTTCACTAAAGCGGTTAAGGGTATCGTCGATATCAGCTTGTCCCATTTTACGATTTTGTCATGGATGCGCAGTGTTTTACTTTTCAAATGAATGGATTGCACCGGACAGTTATACGAAATAGACAAACCTTTGGACAAATGAGAAGGAATCCCCATCGCTCCGCTATTGTCGGCAGGATAATAAAACTCGCTGTTATACCCTTTCTTATTATGTAAAGGCACATTGCGAACAGCATCATATTTTCCGATTAAGATGGCTGACAAATCCGTTACCCCATACATTTTTTTGTTATAATCACGGAAAAACATCTCGTATAGCGTACGTCCATAAGTATGAAGCAGCAGCTCGTCGTAATGGCGCGGCTCCCTCTCGCGGGATTGACTGTTCAGCAATTCAGCATCAATAGCAGCTATAAGCGTCTCGTTTGGGAGTTGCTTGTAGCTATTCTGTATGGGAAAGCTGTAGAGTTGACCATCGATAAGCACGTATGCTTGTCGTTCATGCTTGAGTAATGACAGACCCGACAGCAGCTTCAGAACATCAGGTGAATGCTGATGATGGAACCAATGACCTCCTATATCAAATCGGAAAGGTCCTGCAGAAGTGTCAACGGTGAAAGACGCTGCCTTACCGCCAACCGAGGACAACGCTTCAAGCACTTGCGCGCCTGGATATGCTTTTGCAAAGGCCAGCCCGCTAACACCTGCGCCGATTACAAATACGCTCATCGAATCATTGCCTCCACTCATGAATTCCTGCTATGATCGGGAGTTGCTAACCCCATCACTTTACATATTGATCGATTCACTTGCTCTACATCAAAATTTTGTTCAGCCAGTTTTCGGCTTCTAATGCCCATCCGTCTGGCAAGATTTTTATCGAGAATAAACCTTTCCATTGCATTCACTAAGGAAACGACATCTTGAGGCGGAACCAATATACCGTTCTCCTCTTCCCTTACGGTCTCTCGGCATCCAGGAGAGTCGGTTGTAATAATGGGGAGTCCGACCGCCATAGCTTCTAGTATGCTTTTGGGTATCCCTTCACGATAAAATGACGGCAATACAAAAACAGTCGCCCGCTCCAAATATGGACGAACATCGTCTGTTTCGCCCAAGTATTGAACATAACCGCCTCTCACCCATTCTCTGATTGTCACCTCCGCAATCGCGGATGGATTGCAATCGATAGGCCCAAGTAATTGAAACAAGGCTTCTGGATATTTTTCTTTTAAAAGTCGAGCAGCCTGAACAAACTGAACTACTCCTTTATCTTTAAGCATTCGAGCTACTAGTAGGAAGGTTTTAGATTGCTGCGGTGTATAAGGAGGACAAAATTTCTGTAGATTTACCCCTGTTCCATTTACTAGCACTGCCTTTCTCTGCAAAGGCATATGAATGCGTTCAAACAAGGCGATGTCATCTTTATTTTCAAAAAAAATGTTCGTACAGTAACGGATTGCTAATGCGTACAGCCCTGTAATAAAAGGATAGAGCATAGCGCTTTTTATTGTTTTTGCAGTAAAAATATAGCCTAGTCCCGTAACAAAAAGATAGATATTGTTAACGCCTACTACGTTAGCAGCTATCGAGCCGTACAAATTAGGCTTTAAAGAATAACAGCAAACGATATCAGGCCGTTCTTTTTTAAGCAGGGAGATCATCTTATAGAAACAATAGAGATCATAGAAAGGGTTCAAGCCGGTATTTTGTACTGGCGTTCGTTTATACACAACACCTTCCTTTACTAGATTATGTTGCACATCTGGCGCAGCAGCGATAACCTCATGACCGCCACCTACTAGACTTTTCAACAGATCGGCTTGAAAATGAATGAAGTATTTTCCATAAGGCACGATTAGCATAATCCTTGCCATAGACTGTCCCTCCCGCTTAGATAGAACCCATATCGACTTTACTGAGTTTAAACATAATAATAAAAACCAGCAGAGAACAGCCTCCAATTATATAGACAACGGTCGTCTCGTATGTATGCAACACAACAGCTAACAACCCGAATAACAGTGTAAAAAGATAGGAAAGAATGACAGTCCATTTAACGGAATAGCCTAGCTTCACCATTCTCAGCGCATAGTGATCCTTGCTTCCCTTAAGAGGGGATCGTTTTGCCTTTATTCTTAGTACGGAGACAAACACGATTTCTGCCAGTGGAATAGCAAGTATAAGTATAGGAATGAACAGGCTGGTGTAGGTATGATCATGAATGGTCCATTTTAGCGCTGAACTGGCTAACAAATACCCTAAAAGCTGACTGCCTGCATCTCCTAAGTAAATACTAGCCGGGGTAAAATTGTACAACAAAAAACCGAGACAAGCAGCCGTTGCTCCTATAAGAAGCAAGCTAATCAAGAGCTCATCCATAGCGACAAACAAGCAGAATAAAAAAAGAGATGAAATCGCTGCCACACCTGCTGCAAGACCATCCATAATATCGATCAAATTGAATGCATTAATGACACCAATCAGCCAAAGTAATGTAGTTATCACGTTCAACAACGGCCATTCAAATAAGTTTGCCTTTAACCCAAAGCTGCACGCGCATACTGCAGCAACGGCCTGTATGAACAGCTTGCTTCTTGGATGAAGCATCCTGAGATCATCAATGATTCCCCCTGTCACAACAATGAATGCACCAAGCAGCAGACCTGCATTCTCCGCATTCCAAATCTTCTGACCATGCATGCTAATCAGCGGAATAAAAATGGCGATGAACAGAACCGCGCCGCCTAAGTAAGGAACAGGCTTCTTCTGTGTTTTTAATGCGTGATCAGGTGAATCTACAATTTGATGCTTAATTGCAAATCGAATAGTTAACGGAATGAATATTATCGTCAGCAGGAATACGTTTATAAAAAAAATCAGTACGAATCCCCTCTCTTTGTCGGTCTTAATAAAGAAACCAGTGTTCTTAATTAAGAATACCATAAGATCACTTGAACCAACAGCCCTGCTTTCAATGTACGGCTATATGCAGCTATAAAAAATGACCACCTGTAAAACCAGATGGTCATCCATGTACAGAGATATAACTTAAGTCAATTTCACTAGGCTGTAATTCTTTTTCCCTTTGCGAATAATGATGAAGCGTCCGCCGATAGCATGCTCTGCTGAAATAACGAGCTCAAGCTCGCTCACGCGCTCGCCATTCATCGAAATCGCGCCTTTCGTAATATCCTCGCGCGCTTGGCGCTTAGACGGTTCAATGCCCAGATCCACAAGCCAGTCCACGATATTTTTCGATTCGCTGCTATCTGCCGTGTAAGTCGGCATTTCCTTAAAGCCTTGCTCGATTTCATCAGCAGTCAGCGAACGAATATCACCGCTAAACAGCGCAGCTGTAATGCGCTTCGCCTGCTCCAGCAGTTCTTCACCATGAACGAAACGCGTCATTTCCTCAGCCAAGGCTTTCTGTGCTTCACGTTTATGCGGCTCCGTCTGCACCTTTTCCTCCAACGCATCAATTGACGCTTTATCCAGGAAGGTGAAGTACTTTAAGTATTTTACGACGTCACGGTCATCGGTGTTCGCCCAGAACTGGTAAAATTCGAATGGTGTCGTTTTATTCGGATCCAGCCAAACCGCGCCGCCTGCTGTTTTTCCGAATTTTGTTCCGTCTGCTTTTAACATTAAAGGAATCGTAAGGGCGAAGGCTTTAGCTTCAGCTCCTTCTTTTTTGCGAATAAGATCAAGCCCGCTCGTTATATTGCCCCACTGGTCCGAACCGCCAATCTGCAGCTGTACATCCTCATTGCGGTATAAATGCAGGTAATCGAGCGACTGCAATATTTGGTAAGAAAATTCTGTAAAGGAAATACCGCTGTCAAGCCTGCTTGATACGACATCCTTCGCCAGCATCGTATTGATGCTAAAGTTTTTGCCATAGTCACGCAGGAAGTCGATAACGTTGATCTTATGCGTCCAATCATAGTTGTTCACTAGACGGACTTGATTGTCTCCGTCGGTTATAAACAGTTTTTTCATTTGCGCGGTCAGCGCATCCACATTCGCCTGCACCTGTTCCATCGTTTGTAAAGAACGCTCAGTCTGACGGCCGCTTGGGTCTCCGATCGTGCCTGTTGCTCCTCCAATGAGGATGACTGGACGATGGCCTGCCATCTGGAATCTTTTCAGTACCATGAAAGGAATCAAATGACCAATATGCATGCTGTCGCCTGTCGGATCGACACCGCAATACAAAGAAACAGCCTTCGAATTCGTGAGATCGCGCAAGCCTTCTGCGTCTGACTGCTGGTTAATGGCATCGCGCCATTGTAATTCATCAATAATGTTCATGCGATACAGCCCCTTTGTTTTTTGTTTATGTGTGTGAAAAATAAAAAATCGCCCCCATGTCTATAAAAGACAAAGGGACGATTGAATTAACCGTGTTACCACCCAAATTGCATCAACGACTTAATAAACGCCGTTCATGCCACTCTCAGCGAGATATCGTTCGCTTGCTCCGCTTGGCATTACCCAAGATACTCCAGAGTGTACTTCGCAGTCCTTGTATGTATCGAGTTCCATCAACCCTCGACTTTCTGCAACAGGGACAAAGCTGCTACTGCGCTCTTTCGACGTATATGTTCAAATAGATTATTGACAGTATAGCCGAATTACGGAATCGATACAAGTGCGAATTTTTTTACGCCCAAGGTCGCACACTTTTGTACGGTTTATATACGATTTTCCATACAAACCGATCACTCTGCCCGCTGTCTGCCTGCCTATTGTACGATTTTCCGTACATACCGGCCACTCTGCCCGCCGTCCGCTTGCCTTTTGTACGATTTTTCCTACATACCACCACGCTACCCGCCGTCCGCTTGCCTTTTGTACGATTTTTCCTACATACCACCACGCCGCCCGCCGTCCGCTTGCCTCTTGTACGATATTTCGTACATACCGGCCACTCTGCCCGCCGTCCGCTTGCCTCTTGTACGATTTTTCGTACATACCACCACGCTGCCCGCCGTCCGCTTGCCTCTTGTACGATATTTCGTACATACCGGCTACTCTTACCGCCGTCCAACTGCCTCTTGTACGATTTTTCGTACATACCACGTGAACGTTCCACCTAGCGCCAATAGTAGCATCTGCATCGTAGTTTGCCGTCTATTTATCTAGACTCATCCATACCTCTCGAGCGCTGCAACTGCTCATATACCTTTTTTAAAGGAATTCCATGCAGTTGTGCAAGATTTCTGCACTCCTCGTATTCCGGCGCCCATTGCACGACTTCTCCTGCATAAATGCCCTTTTTGACCGTGACTGGTCCCCATTCTGTGTCTACCTTCTCGAACACTCTCTCCATACGATGTACAGTTAACGGATAGTAGCGAATACCGAGCGTCGTCGTTTCTTTAAACAATATTTCCTTCATCTTGTTCAAATCAGCGCTAGAGCAAAGCAATTGCAGCATGATGCCAGGCCTGTTCTTCTTCATATAGATTGGTGTGTAAAAAACATCATTAGCTCCGTTCTCAAAAAGAAGTTCCATGACGTATCCGAGCCATTCGCCCGATATATTATCCAAATTCACTTCCAGCTTTATCATCTCAGGATCAATATGCTCGTGATTAGGGGGATGCTTAGCTTCCAACTAGACGCAGCTCCTCTTCCGTCCAAATTATTGGCCAATTATTACACGCAGCACATTAGGCTGGTCTTGAAAGCTTTTTGTACCGGCGCCATAACCGACAGCTTGTACCTTCATAGCGGGTAGTGTACCGAAATCCTCGGCCAATACTGCAGCTAATGCCGCTCCTGTAGGCGTTGTAAGCTCGCCTCTGATGTTGGAATGCTCAAGCGGGATGCCTTTAAGAATTTCAAGTGTAGCCGGTGCAGGGACAGGATAAATCCCGTGATCTATTTTAATTTTCCCGCTGCCGACCGGAATAGGCGAGCATTTGACGCTCGTAATCTGCATATGCTCAAGCAGAATCGCCGCTCCAACAATATCGATTATGGAATCCACCGCACCCACTTCATGAAAATGTACACGGTCCAGCGGGATTCCGTGAATTAACGCCTCGGCTTCGCCTATCTTTTTGAAAATATTCAAGGCTGTCGTTTTAACTTGACTGCTAAAGTCAGTCGCATCTATCATCCGTACAATTTCACGATAAGAGCGGTGCTCATGATGGTGATGTTCGTGTCCGTGGTCATGGCTATGCTCATGATGATGATGATGTCCGTGATCGTGGCTGTGCTCATGATGATGATCATGTCCGTGATCGTGGCTATGCTCATGATGATGATTATGTCCGTGATCGTGGCTGTGCTCAGGATCGTGGCTATGCTCATGGTGTTGCTCGTGATCGTGGCTATGCTCGTGGTGATGATCATGTCCGTGGTCGTGGCTATGCCCATGATGATGGTGCTCATGGTTGTGTTCATGCTGACTGTTCAGCAGCACGTCAAATTTCGTGCCTGTTATCCCATTCTTTATCGTCTTGTTCCACACTAACTCATACTCAGCCTCGAGATGAAGCTTCTTCAGCTGTTCCTTCAAATAGTCGGGATCGCCTCCGGCATCAATAAGCGCACCAATGAACATATCCCCGCTTATGCCTGAAAAACAATCAAGATACAGCGTTTTCATGATCTCATTCTCCCTTATGCGTCAGTCTGTCGCGGTCGGCTAATTGTTGATACTCGAAAACGTGCTGCTCGACGCAAACCAACATCTATTTATAACTCCCAAATCGATCTATTTGGTTTTATTTTTGGCCTTACTCTTCGTTTAGATGGCTAGCGGAAAAAACTTCCTTTAAAAAGTTAGCATTCCCATAGGAAGCTTGTCTAAGCGAAAAACCTTCCCTTAAAAATCGTAATAGTTGTTAGATAGCCAGAGTTCTGGTGTTTTAAAGGTACATTTTACCGTTAGAGTCTTGTAAACCCATACTTATTTAGAATAGAGGTAGAAATTTCCGTTAAACCCACACCCACTCTACCTTTATAGTTTAATGGTAGATATCAGTTCCCTCCACCAACAGCTCCACCTATATCGTTTATGGTAGATACCAGGTTCCCCCGACAAAAGCTCCACCTATATCGTTTAATGATAGAATCAGGTTCCCCCGACAAAAGCTCCACCTATATCGTTTAATGATAGAATCAGGTTCCCCCGACAACAGCTCCACCTATATCGTTTAATGATAGAATCAGGTTCCCCCGACAAAAGCTCCACCTATATCGTTTATGGTAGATACCAGGTCCCCCGACAAACCCTGCACCACGATAGTTTTATAACCATCCATCAGCCCCAACGGTATGCTGAACGTTAATGAGCTAGCAGAGCATCATCGCTTTAAGGTTGCTCATCATGAATCGTTAATTTCAGTCTGTGAATTAATGCTGCGTTGTAGCCTCCGCCAAAGCCATTGTCAATATTAACGACGCTTATGCCTGAAGCGCAAGAATTAAGCATAGTCAATAAAGCGGATAACCCATTAAAGCTGGCCCCATAGCCAATGCTTGTCGGAACTGCGATAACAGGATGCGAGACTAAGCCGCCTACAACACTTGGCAGCGCACCCTCCATACCGGCTACTACAACAGAAACAACAGCGCCTCTAATCTCCTCCGCGTGATGCAGCAGCCGATGGATGCCGGCTACGCCGACATCATAGAATCTGCGCACCTCACTTCCGAGCACCTCCGCCGTAATCGCCGCTTCCTCCGCAACCCTTATATCCGATGTCCCAGCAGCAACGATGGCGATATAACCTGGAGCCATAGCCCCAGCGCTCATCCGCTCTTTCCAATAAAGCAGCCTTGACGTCTCATCATAAATGAGATCTGGACACTCGCGCAGCACATCATTCGCCTTATGCGCATCTATTCGCGTAACGAGCACCGAATTGCGCTGTGCACGCAGAGACTTTGCGATTGAAATAATTTGCTCCGCAGTTTTCCCTTCCCCGAATATAATTTCCGGAAAGCCTTGACGTTGCTTGCGATGATGATCCACCTTCGCGAAGCCCAGATCTTCAAACGAAGCCAATTGCACTTTAGCTTCTTCAATACTAAGCTTACCGTCCCGAACTTGCTCCAAAATATGCTCCAGCATCATACCACCTCTTAAAGACTGATTTTTTCGTTCAAGGCGAAACGGCTATCGCTATCCTTTAGCGGCGCTGCGCGTTTCGTTCCGAGAAATATAGGATACGTATCACGAAAAACAAATACTTTCCTACATTTCTAAGCGAAACGGCACTCGCCGTCCTTTGGCGGCGCAGCGCGTTTCATTCCGAGAGGTTTTCCTATATTTTAAAAAAATTCAGCCACGCTTTGCGCCAAACGGCTATACTTCGCATATATCTCTTTGTAACGGGCGCTGCTCTCTTTATTAGGAAGAACAGGATCGACCAACGGTATATTATGCTTGACAGCCTCAAAATTCGGCGCTTGACCTAAAGCTACCAACGCCGTCCATGCAGCGCCCCATGCGGCACCGTGATGATTCTCAGACACATAAATCTCCGCTTCAAAAACATCAGCCATCATCTGCAGCCAGAGCGGAGATCTGGACAAGCCGCCGTTGACGTATAGTTTGCGTGGCGGGCCTGATTGCTCCTCCAGCGCTCTTCCAATCTGATATAAGTTAAACGTAATGCCTTCAAGCACCGCCCGCACCAAATGCGGTTGCCGATGGGTTACTGTAAGACCAAAGAAATTACCTCTCGCGCGTTGATTCCACAGCGGCGCTCTTTCCCCATTAACATAAGGCAAAAATAGCAAACCCTCAGCGCCAGGCTCAACATCCTCAGCCTCTGCGAGAAATTGTTCGAACTTCCTATCGTCATTCACCAGCTCCTTAAGCCATTGAATAACGATCCCGCCGTTATTGGTAGCCCCGCCTACAATATACTGATCCTTTGAAAAAGCATAACAAAACGTTTCCTGCTTGTCACTCAACGTTACGCGGTCCGTAAATTGTCTTATAGCTCCGCTTGTCCCTACCGACACAGCCGCCTCACCTGGCAGCAGCGCGCCAATCCCTAGATTAGCAAGCTGACCGTCGGCAGCGCCGATAACGAATGGGAGCTCGGAAGGCACGCCCATCTGATCAGCAATTTCCGGTTTAATTGCATTTAATAGCGTCGTTGGCGGAACAATTCTCGACAGCTGCTCCTTAGAAACACCGGCCAGTTCTAATAACTGCGGTTCCCAATCCAGCGTCGCTGGATTAAACAAGCCTGTCGCTGATGCCATCGAATAATCAATGATCCGTTCGCCGAACCAGCTGTAAAGCAAGTATTCCTTAATCGACATCAAATAAGCAGCATCCTTATAAAGAGGATACTCTGTCTCCTTCATCCAAAGCAGCTTAACAAAAGGCGTCATCGGATGCACGGGAGTTCCAGTCAAGGCATACAGCTTGCGTTTAAGAGATTCCTCGATTCCGTCTGCTTGAGTCGTTCCCCTGCCGTCTGACCAGATCATTGCAGGTGTTTGCGGAACGCCGTCCTCGTCCACGATCAAGAGTGAATGCATCGCCGTCGAAAAACTAATCGCAATCAGCTCATCGCTGGCAATGCCTGCTTTACCAAGCATATCCTTGATCGCAGCCTTCGCGGATGCTTCAATCTGCACAGCATCCTGCTCCGCCCAGCCCTGCTGCGGATAATAGGACGTAATCATCTCCTCGGTAACAGAGATTAAACTGCCATTTTTATTGAACAAACAAGCTTTCACACTTGTCGTTCCGACATCAAGTCCGATTACATACTCTTTAGACATAGTTATTTTCCTTTGCTAATGAGAATAATGATTTTAAGTTTAATAGCTTTACGATATCGAAAGAGCTTTATTCATGCTGCCGCTCTTATAACCAAGCAGATCCAGCGTAACATATTTATAGCCGTACTCCTGAAGAGTTTCCACAATTGCCTGATGATGCTCCAATACAAGGCTCATATCCTGAGGCTCAACTTCAATTCTTGCAATATCCTCATGTGTGCGGACACGCACCTGTCTAATATGAAGCGACTTCAAATAAGCTTCAGCCCTATCGATCTTTGTCAGCTTCTCATTTGTAATATATTCGCCATAAGCAATTCGCGAGGAGAGACACGCAAAAGATGGCTTATCCCATGTTGGTAAGCCATAGCCCTTGGACAGCTCTCTTATTTCATCCTTGTACAGCTCCGCTTCAAGCAGCGGACCTCGAATTCCTTTTTCTTTGGCTGCCTGCATGCCGGGACGGTGCTCATTCAGATCATCAGCGATTACCCCATAAATAATGTTGTTAAAGGAATGTCTCTCAAGGATCGGGGTCAGATGATCGAACAGACTGCTTTTGCAAAAATAACAGCGGTTTTTATTATTTTCCGCATAACCAGGTATAGCGAGCTCTGAGGTTTCAATAACCTGATGATTAACACCAAGTAATTGTGCTAAGCGCTTTGCTTCCTCAAGCTCGCTGGAGGGATACGTCTCAGAATCTGCCGTAACGGCTAGCACAGCGTCAACGCCCAGCGTATCGACAGCGGCTTTTAACAGAAAAGTACTGTCCACCCCTCCGGAAAAAGCCACCACTACCGTCCCCATCTCACGCAGAATCGATTGCAGCCGTTCATATTTATCTGTCAGCATATATGAATCTCCCCATTTCGAAGCTCTATATTCATCGATAGACTTTATATCATCGTTTATTCAGCCTAAATTGCTTAAATAGTCATGCTGCCAAAGCCGCCGTCTACACGAATCAAAGCGCCTGTTACAAAGCTGGATGCTTTATCCGAAGCGAGCCATATCGCTGCGCCTTGCAGCTCTTCAGGCTTGCCGAAGCGGTTCATCGGCGTGTGCTTCATAATCGAGTCTATTCTCTCAGGGCTTAAAATCTTCTTATTTTGTTCCGCAGGGAAAAAGCCAGGAATGATTGCGTTGACACGAATGCCATGCTCAGCGAATTCACGCGCCAAAAACTGTGTGACGCTGTTAAGACCGGCTTTGGATACGGAATAAGTAAACACCTTGGATAAAGGAGTCGTCGAAGAAACAGATGATATATTGATTATACTTCCTGGACGCTTCTGCTCGATCATTTTTTTGGCGAAAATTTGGCAGGTCGCAACAATCCCCTTCAAATTGACATCCATAATATCATCCCATTCCTCCATCTCAATATCAAAGAAAGGGGTAGAGCTGTTTTTACCAGGCGCATTCAATAAAATGTCCCAGCCGCCGCTCCAAGCTTCAATATCAGCTGCCGCTTGCATCAGATCTTCACGGGAGCTGACATCCGCCTTAAACGCTTTGGCGCTGCCGCCTTTTTCTACGATGCTGTTTACAACCTCATTCGCTTTATCCAAATTCCGGCCGACAATCGCAATCTTCGCTCCATGCTCGGCGAAGCCTGTTACGATGGATGATCCAAGTACGCTATTGCCCCCGAAAGCTACTGCAGTTTTTCCAGTCAAATCAAATAATTGCGACATCTCGTTTCTCCCCTTTTGCTATAATAAATTTCCGTCTTCATTAAAAGACCAGTCATAAAGCTCTGAGATCAATTCCATCTGCGGGTGCTGCTTAATATAGTCAACCAATGCCGCCGATACTTCTATTTCGCTCAGCTCCAGCGTGTTATGAATACGGACCAGCTTAACCTTTGTAAAATCAAGAATATTGCAGGTCTTAATCGCGGCTTGAATGGTTTGAAGGTCATTAGGCAAAGTCGTAGCAATTTTGGTAGGAGCAACTACAGTTGAAGTCAATCCATTCGCATAGGTAACTTCCAAATCCATCTTGTCTACCAGCCGCTGCGTCGTAAAATCAGCAGTGCCCACGCCGTTGGCATTACCCTCCGTTTGCGGGGTGAGGTCAAGCACGACCATTTTGTTCACGTCGGGTCCGCCGTGGGCATAAGGAGTAGGGTAACGTCCCGTAATGTTAGGGTCCATGCCGTCACCGCTTATATTTTTACCAATCTGGTCAATAACAAGCACGTCTAATTGTTCAAAAAACAGCTTTGGCAAAAGCTCTTTCGCTTGTACCTGAAGAGCGGGTTCTTTGTCTACAATTTCGCCCGGAGTAAGCGTCTCGACAATCGCGACCTTGTCGAATGCATTTTCTACTGTCGCTACTCCGAACAGAACAGGCTTTTGTTCCATAATAATTTTAGCCATAGCCGGAACATTTTCCGCCATATATTTAAAACCTAGCTGATGACAGGCTTCAGCACCCTTCTGCTTGCCAAGTCCGATGCTAATCATCTTCATGATTCCACTTTCAACCTGACCTCGAAATGCCGTATGCGGCTTCACGCGATTAATAACGACTATACCGTCAGCCTCTGACGCGAATTTATCTACATAAACAGGCAGACCGTTCGGCAGCTCGCCTAGCTTCACGACCTCCATTGAGGACCTAATCTCGCATTTTACACTATCTTCCGTTACACCGAGATGCGCAAGCACCTCTCGCTGCCCCTCCGCGGTTGCTCCGCCATGACTGCCCATGCTGGGAACGATAAAAGGCTTGGCTCCGGCGTCTTTAAGAAACTGGACGGTAACAGCCGTTATTTCCACTAAACGATCCAGTCCGCGGCTTCCTACCGCGATTGCGATTTCCATTCCCGGCTTAATCGTTTGCCGAATGCTGTCCCGATCAAGCTTCCGTCTAAGCTCAGCGCCCAAATCGTCAATATGACTTCTATCAAAATTAACTTTCACCTTGGCCATTTGTGGAACAGGAATATCTTTAACCAGCTCCTGCAAAATCCCCATCAGTTATTCACTCCCAATAATTAGGTTATGACCCAACTTCCATGTAACAGTACTCTTCATGGTGGAACGAGATCCAGTGAACCATGCTTGTATAACTAATTACGTGACAAAAATCAAATCTTACAGCATAATTAATTTAGTTAATAAACAAATTAAATACAATGCAAATTTATCAATTCCTCTTAGTTTTGTCAAATCCATAAATAAGCCAAAAACGAATACGGAACAGCGGATTAGTCCCAATCCATCATGTTAAAATGTTAGCAGTTACAATCTAGAATTGCGGCAGATAATCAACATAATTGCAAATGCAGCTTCTCGGAGCTCTACAAGGAGGATATTGATGATTACCGGCGATGCTTCATACATAAAACAAATCAATCGATCAATTATTATTAAACAAATATTAAAGCTGGGCAATATATCTAGAGCTGACCTATCCAAAGCGACCGCGCTAACAAGAGCGACCATTTCGGCGCAGGTGGCCGACCTTGTCGAAGAACAATTAGTCGTTGAGAAGCAGGTTCCGCATCATCAAGTTGGACGCAAGCCTATCATGCTTTCCCTAAACGCTGGCGCGGGCTATGCATTGGGCATCGATTTAGATTATGGACAAATTACTTTTACCATTTCTGACCTGTTGGGCAAGCCTCTATCTTCTGCATCTATTAAGACAGAAACGACCGACTACAGAGAGTCGGTTGATTTATTAGCCTATCATATTAAGCGATATCAAGAGGAATATACGGAAGCCCCTTACGGCATTGTGGGCATTGTGATCGGCGTTCATGGTCTAGTATCCGCGCAAAAGAACATTCAGTATGTGCCGCGCTTAAATTGGAGCAATGTCCAGTTGAAGCAGGATTTGGAACAAGCGCTTGGCGTCGCTATCCATATTGAGAATAATGCTAACCTAAGCGCTTTCGCCGAGCAGGTATTCATTCATCAGGACACAGATAATCTTTTGTGCATAACGCTTTACAGTGGGATTGGAATGGGGATGATGATTAACAACAAGCTCCTCTATGGTCATAATGGCTTTGCCGGGGAGATTGGCCATATGATTCTCATTCCTGACGGAATTCCTTGTGAGTGCGGAAATGACGGATGCTGGGAAAAATATGCGTCTGAAAGCAGCGTATTTAAGCGATTAGCCGAAAGCAATGCTCTGTTCGTTCCAACCTATACGAATATTCATCAAGGCTTAATGAACGGCGACGAGGAAATAAAAGCTGCTATGGAGCAATACATTCGGTATCTCTCCATCGGGTTGAACAATATTATTAATATTAATAATCCAGATGTCATCGTTTTGGACAGCGAGCTGCTGCGTTTATATCCAAATGCCACTGATAAAATTAGAAATCAGCTCCATTCTCGCATCAATCATTATCAGAAGCTGTATATTTCAAGCATTGGCCGAAAATCTTGCGTATTAGGCGCATGCGCCCTCGCTATAAAAAACTTCCTTAATATTCCGATCATGAACTTACCGTATGATTTCTCAAACGAATCGCCGCTGTATTAAACTACCATTGACGAAGTGATCTAGAAAAAATAATGCATTCACAACCGCAAATGCAGTTGTTATAAGCTGTAACTTAAGAAGCGCCGCTGCCGGCGCTTCTTAAAGTTGTCTCATATAGTTGAAGTCATCTACATTATAACCGTCATCGCGACTTCGCTATTTGCTGGTTTAGCTCTTCCCTTTTGCTTACCAATAGCTTGGATAAATGAATTTGTTTTTTGTTGATCTCAGCAATTGCTTCATTTAGTTTATTTATCCGAGTTAGCTTACTGCTTAAGTCGCTCGGCAATTGACTTCTCTTGCTATCCTTTTGTAATTGCTTCAGCTTAGCTTGAGCTTTATCTCTTGCTTTCTTCTCGTCCAAGCTTTGCTTTTCAAGCTCTGCCATTTCTCTTTTCAATCGACTTATAATCGTTTGGGTAAAGCTGATTGACATAGGGACACCTCTTAATCATTTAGTGAAGCATTGTCCCATTTTACTACATAACAGATAAGGATGCGAGATTGATATTTAGTTATAGTATTTAATTAGCGTCTCGGAACTCGCTTGGCGACAGTCCTACCTTCTTCTTGAAAATTTGGCTAAAATAGCGGGAATCGTGATAGCCGACCTTTTCAGCGACCTCATAGTTTTTCAAATGTGTGTGCTTGAGCAGTTTTTTGGCATTGGAAATTCGAATCTGAGTTAGATGTTCAATGAAGGTTACACCCGTATCTGACTTGAATAAGGCGCTTAAGTAGACTGGCGTTATGAACATTTTCCCAGCGACATAGTGAAGCGATGCCCTATCGTACTCCTCCTCCATCAGAGTAACCGCTTTCTTAATCAGGGTGTGATTGACTCTTTCTGGAACACAAGCTGTTCCTCTCATTTGATTAATTGCTTCGCACACCTCTTTTTTCAATTCCTTCAATGTTTGCAATTGCATCAGAGCCGTCATATCGGGAGTGGAGCATAGCTGAGATTGCCCATGGGAGGATTTCATCCGAAGCTGCAGGCTGATCAACAGCTGAAGCGTCGCATCATTCACTTTTTTCGCCGGCAGAGGTCCATTACAAAACAGCGCCTCATAAAAGGCATCAACCGCTTGCTGGATTGATGCTTCTGCATGGTCGCCCGTCACAAGAAGCAGCAAATCATCCTCCTTATCCTCGGGATAATTCACTGAATTGGCATAGGGCTCAATGCTATTGAAATATATAGGCTGCGAATCATGCTGATAGAATCGGTGTTTCACCGCGAATAGCGCCTGTTCATAGCAAGTGCTCAGATCTGCAAGAAGCGGTGTCGGATTGCTGATGCCTACTGCAATGCTGTTAGGAGTGGAGGGGAAATTGCCGTTGATCATGTTGCGGTATAAGTGATTGATAGTCTCCCTGTCGTCCCATGAGAAAATAACAAAGACTTGGTCAGCGTCATTCAAGAGAACCGCGCAATTGCAAGGGGCATGCTCTTTAATGAGGGAATATAATTTGTGTATAATAGTTCGGCGAATCCATACGTCTGCTTCTTCTACATTGATGGCGAACAATGCCATGGCCGGATACGCATAATTAGCATGAAGCCCCAGCTCTTCCAAGCTCTTTTTTGCATTTCCAAGAAAGAGGCTATCGCTATGAAGAAGATCATTCAACGTTACAGGTTGATTCATAATCGGCACTCCTCTCTTTTGAAAAGATCTATTATTGCGGCTCCAGCGAAGAATTGTCGGTATAATTTTTATAGAAATCCAATCCCCTTACAAGCTTTCTTTCCGCAAGATCAACATCACCTAGCTTAATAATATCCAATATCTCCGTATGAGCGTCCGGTATAGAATAGCCTTTATGGTCATGGTTCGTTATCGTAATAAAGCGCATAATTTTCGATTTTATGCTGTTCCAGATGTCAAATAGCAGTACATTTCCGCTCCTCAGGTAGAAAAAACCGTGAAATCGCATATCCAGCTCCACCAACCGGTACGGGTCATCCTTATCAATCGAATCGCGCATGCCGGAGATAATGGATTCTAAGTAAGCTAGATCATCCCCCTGGATTACTTTCATCGTCTCACGCAGGGCATGACCCTCGACAAGCTGCCGAAGCTCGTATATGTCACGGATTTCCTTAATGGTTATTTCGGACACAGCAGAGCCTTTGTTCATTTTGCCAACGATAAGCCCTTCTTGCTTAAGCCTTTCTAGCGCTTCTCTTACGGGTGCTTGACTGACTCCGAACTGTTTCGCGATATCAAGAACGATCATGCGATGTCCTGGCAGCAGCTCCCCCTTCATAATCTGCCTCTTTAAAGTCATATATACATGCTCGCTAAGCGAGATTGGGGTTGTACCGACCGTTTCCATGGACACTGTGTCTCACCACCTTAATGTTATACCAAGTCAGATTATCGATAATCGATAAGATGATCGTATCCCCTTTAAGTTGCTCTGTCAAGATGAAAATTGTAATTTTTTACCCTTTACACTCTATATTAAAAAATCCAACAAAATGTTAATTTTACCCCCTCGCATTATCTTCCATTCCATCGGTAAGATGATGATGATGTAAACACGATTAAAGCCCTGATTTCAACGTAATTCACTAGGGGGTGCACATGATTTGTCAAAAAAAACAGTCTTCATCTCGGATGCCGACAGCCCATCAGGAAAAGCCCTCATTAATCGGTTCAGCGAAGCGCGAATGGACTTCGTTCTTAACAGCCAGCTTGACGACAAGGAATGGACAGATCAGCTTGTTGCGTTACAGGCAGCCGGAACTAATGCCATCATTACGCATACCGATCTGTGCAGTCGCAGCGACTTAGCTTCCATGCTCGACAAGGCGGAGAGTCAGCTTGGGCCTATTGAAGTCATGATTCACAATCAAATGCTCAGCGAGCCTGCAGCTATTGAGACCTGCAATGAGACATCATTTCTGGACATCATGCAGGGAAACGCCAAATCCGCCTTTTTCTGCACGCAGCAGGTTGGCAAGCGCATGTCAACGCGTGAACGCGGCAGCATTATTTTGGTCAGCTCCATCCATAGCGAGAAGCCGACTGGCGCAGCATTTTCCTTCAGCGCATCACAAGGAGCTATCAAAATGCTTGCTCATGAGGCGTCGTTATTTCTCGGTCGTCATAACGTGCGAGTGAACCTCATCGAGATGGGACCGGTTGATGGCTCAGACGCTCTCTTCCCAAGCGAAGTAAGCGGTCTTTACGAATCGTATCGCTACAAGGTGCCCAGCGCCGTACTTGGTACGAACAAGGATTTAGCCGAGCTTGCTTTCTTTCTTGCAAAGGATGAGCCGCGCTATTTGAACGGGGCGGACATTCGGTTGGACGGCGGATTTCTCATGCATTACCTAGACAATAAAATGAAGAAGCCTGCAGAGGAGGATCGATAATCCGTATGAGTCTAGCGGGAAGAACAGCGCTCGTTACCGGCGCAGGCACTGGAATCGGAAAAGGCATTGCATTTGAGCTTGCGAAACGCGGCGTCAAGGTTGCGATCCATTATAACGCAAGTGAAGCCGGGGCTTTAGACACCTTGCGCAGCATACAGCAAATCGGCGGGGAAGCATTTATCGTGCAAGCTGACGTTGCTGATCAGCAGCAAATTGCTCGCATGGTTGAGATCTCCGCATCAAAGCTTGGCGGCATCGATATTTTGGTGAATAATGCCGCTCTCCAGCTCGATGTCAATTGGTTTGAATACACCGAAGAGCAGTACGACCGGATCATGAACGTAAATGCAAAAGGCTACTGGCAATGCATGCTGTCGGTTATTCCTTATATGAAGCAAAAGCAATTCGGCCGCATTATTCTTATCTCCTCTATTCATGGCAAGAGGCCAACCGACTTCGACGTCGTCTATGCCATGTCGAAGGGCGCAATCAAAATGCTGGGAAGAGAAAGCGCTGTTGAACTGGCGCAATACGGCATTACCGTTAACACTGTTGCACCGGGCGCTATTGATGTAGGCAAGTTCAAGTCGGCGCATGCTAGCCCTGATCGCAAAAAGTTTCCACTCGGACGCGTCGGAATGCCCGCTGATGTCGCATCTCTCGTCTGTTACGTGGCATCTGATGAAGCTGCCTTTCTTACAGGATCGACTATTCGCCTGGATGGAGCAGGCTCGCTTATGTAGATGAAAGGTTCCGATCCAGTAATAGAGCTTATAGTCATGCAAAATTAGAACAGGAAGCTTGTCATTTTCTTATATTTATCCATTAAGGAGCGAACCTCATGCCCAAACAAGAAACGTATGAAAGCACATTAGCCCATGTCAATACCTTCTCCAAGCCATCCGACCTCCGTATTACCGATATTCGGTTCACCGATATCGTCGGCGCGCCTATGCATTGCAGTTTAATTAAAGTGTACACCAACCAAGGCATCGTCGGCTTTGGCGAAGTGCGCGACGGCGCTGACAAGCAATTCGCACTCATGCTTAAAGGCAGACTTCTCGGCGAGAACCCCTGCAATATTGATAAGCTATTCCGCAGAATCAAACAATTCGGCGGTCATGCTCGGCAAGGCGGCGGCGTCAGCGGACTCGAAATCGCTTTGTGGGATATCGCCGGCAAAGCTTACAATATGCCCATCTATCAAATGCTTGGAGGCAAGTTCCGCGACCAGATTCGCATGTACTGCGATACAGACGTCGACGGCAAGGATACGGGTAAAGCAATGGGAGAAGCACTTAAGAAACGAATGGATAAGGGCTTCACTTTTCTCAAAATGGATCTAGGCATTAACCAAATTATTCATGAGCCGGGAACGCTTAGCGCGCCGCTAGGTTTTTTGGATGAGATGAAAGCGTTGTCCAAGTCGTGGTACTCTCGCAAAAACTCCAGCTTGACGGAGCATGAGCTGCGCGAAATCCGCAATCGCCATTATGATATTTTCAACATCGCTCACCCCTTTACCGGCATTCATGTAACGGAGCATGGGCTTGACATGCTTGAGCAATATGTAGCCGACGTTCGTTCCGTTATCGGGAATGAGGTTCCTTTGGCGGTAGATCATTTCGGTCATATCGGCTTGCAGGACTGCATCAAGCTGGGACGCCGCATTGATAAATACAATCTGGCATGGATGGAAGACATGCTTCCATGGCAATATACGGAGCAGTACGCCCAGCTCGGAAGGGCGGTAACAACCCCAATCTGTACAGGAGAAGACATCTATCTTAAGGAAAACTTCAAGCCACTGCTGGAATCTGGCGGCATTTCAGTTATTCATCCGGATGTACTGACTACAGGAGGCATACTTGAAACGAAGAAAATCGGCGATATGGCCCAAGACTACGGTGTTGCAATGGCGATCCATATGGCTGAAAGTCCCATCGCCTGCCTCGCTGCCGTTCACGCTGCAGCAGCTACTGAAAACTTCTTAGCGCTTGAATTCCATTCTGTCGACGTCGAATGGTGGGATGATCTATTCATCAGCAAGCTGCCGCGTCCGCTCGTTCAGAACGGCTTCATTCAGGTACCTGATGCTCCTGGTCTTGGCATCGAAGAGTTGAATGATGAAGTTATTTCCCAGCATATGCACCCGGAGATCCCTGGACTATGGCTGCCGACTGAGGAATGGGACCATTATTGGTCGAACGATAGGCTTTGGAGCTAACAAGTGTTTAGAGCTAAAAATACGATATGAGGTGATGGTCATGAAGTTTAACAATGCAGAGGATACGATTCAGCTTACGCCATTATGGGATGGAGAGCGCTTTCCGGACGGACGCCCTAAAGTCCCTTCTGATATACTTAACCGTTTAAGCCGCATTACCCTTGAAGAAGCATGGGGGCCTCTCTGGAATAGAGGCTACCGCTATCAGTTCGAAGGCGATTTCAAAATCATCCACCCCAAAAAAATAATGGTCGGGCGTGCTGTTACTGCCGTTATGGTGCCGAAGCGTCCAGATTTGGACGAAACCTTGATGAACTACGGGCATGAGCAGGAAGGCCGCAGAGGCTTTTTCAATCAATGGGTCATTGACACGCTCGAAGAGCATGATGTTGTCGTCGTCGATATGTTCGATAAAATCTATCAAGGTACTTATGTGGGCGGCAATTTGTCCACAGCCATCTCCACACGCACCAAAACTGGCGGCGCTGTTATCTGGGGCGGTATTCGGGACAATCAGCAAATTGAGGAAATTGATAATATTAATGTATACTTCCGAGGCAGTGATCCGACCGCGATTGCGGATGTCACCATGGTCGGCATGAATGTGCCCACCCGTATCGGGAAAGCGATCTGCATGCCTGGCGATGTCGTTCTGGGTACCCCTTCCGGTGTCATATTTATTCCAGCTCATCTAGCTGAGATTACTGCCATTCATGCCGAGAAATCACAGGTGCGCGATGTATTTGGCTTCACTCGTCTCAATGAGCTCGTCTACACAACAGCGCAGATTGACGGGGCATGGTCTATCGCGATGTGGAATGATTTCTTAAACTGGTTCGACAACGATGCAGCCGCAGAGCCTTATCGCCATCTAACCTGGGACGTTGAGGCGGATGATGCGCGCCGCAATGAAAACAACGGTCCTTCCAGCTCTGTTCGGCTGTAGTTAGTGCTAATTATAGGTTAGATGAAGGGAGCTCTCTCAATGGAAAAAGCAATATTAGGCCGAACCGGGTTGGCCGTAACCAAGCTGAGCTACGGCGCTATGGAAATTCGCGGACATCGCGTATGGAGCGGACGTCCTATCGAGGATGCCGATTCAGAACGCATCTTAAACGCTGTGCTCGATGCAGGCATTAACTTCATCGATACCTCCTATGACTACGGAAGAAGCGAGGAGCTGATCGGTCGATTTATAAGCCATCGCAGAGATGAATATATATTGGCGACAAAATGCGGCTGCACGCTCGTTGATTGCGGGGATCATGACGAGACGCCTCATATTTGGACCCGCGAAAACTTGCTGCATAATATTGATACGAGTCTAAGCCGAATGAAGACGGATTATGTCGATGTTCTGCAGCTGCACGGACCCACGCCTGCGCAAGCCGAGGAAGGTCAGCTGATCGATGCGCTGAAAGAAATTCAAGCGACCGGCAAAGTGAGATTTATCGGCATATCCTCATACTTGCCGAATTTGCCGCCGTTTATCGGGCAAGGCGTATTCGACACGTTCCAGCTGCCGTATTCCGCTTTAGAGCGCGAACATGAGGACTGGATAACGAAAGCGGCCGATACTGGCGCGGGCATCATTATTCGCGGCGGCGTAGGACAGGGCGAACCTGGGATCGGACGCGGATCAACAGACCGCTGGCGCGCTTGGGAAGCCGCGAAGCTTGATGAGTTGCTGGAGCATGGCGAGCATCGCACCGGCTTCCTGCTGCGCTTTACTCTATCTCATCCTGCTATGACGACTACCATCGTCGGAACGAGAAACCCCGTCCATCTTGCAGAAAATCTGCGCTGCGCCGAGATGGGGCCGCTCGCAAAGGACGTCTATGAAGAAGCGAAAAAACGACTCGATGCCATCGGTCAGAGGGCTGTATCCCTATAAATTATTAAAACGAAAAAAGGCCAATACCGCTCATTTCATTAAGCGGAATGGCCTTTTTATTCATTATAACTTTAAACGACGTCATACCCTTGATCCTCGATTGCAGCTTTAAGCGCTTCTATTGAAACTTTAGCTTCATCAAACTCAATTGTTACGGAGCCTGCTGCCAGATCAACCTTTCCTGAAGCGCCAAGCTTGTTGACAGCACCTTCAACGGAACCTACACAATGACCGCAGGACATTCCTTTAACCTTCAAAACCGTATTTTTCATATTTTTTCTCCTTCATGCTTTATATTATTTCATTAATTTATTCACGGTAACTAGTAGCTCATCGATCACTTCATGATCCCCTTCTTGGATCCGTTCTATGACACAGCTCTTAAGATGACCCTCTAGCAGTAATCGGCCGACACTGTTTAGAGCGGATTGGACAGCTGCAATCTGATTCAACACATCATCGCAATAAGTATCTTTCTCGATCAAGCCTTTAACGCCGCGAATCTGACCTTCAATACGGTTTAAACGTGAAATTAAATTGTTCTTCACTTTATCAGAATGATGACTTTTGCGCTCGCTGTCATCGGTATGGCAACAATCTTGACTGTCAAGATCCTTATGCTCCATGTACTCAACCTCCTTCACATCTTTAATTCTAATATACAATACCCCCCGTGGGTATGTCAATCGATGTTTATCCGTCTGGAATTTGCACACGATTAACTATTGTTTCTTCCATGGCTAGTTGTTTGCTAGCTGCTTATTCGATAGCCTGCTTCATTCGTCGATGTTGATAGCTAGCGGTAAAAACTGCCTTTAAAATTTCTGGAATTGAATGAAATAACGATTTAAAGGAAAAACCTTCCCCTGTATTCTAAGCATTTAACTAACTAGCCACATTACTCCGTTTCTAACGGCAGGAATTTCCCTTAAACCCTCGGCATCCCGATTCTCTCTTCTTATAAAGGAAGAAATTACCGTTGCAGATCAGACATTGTGAGCTTTCGCGAACACCTTCTCTTAGTGCTTTTTTTAGAAAAAAGCCTTATATTATAACGTTCGACTATTTTTAAACATGACCAGCAGCGAGCATTCCCAGTCGGGCAGCTCCTATTATACCTGCTTGGTTGCCAAGCTCAGCTCTTTCGACAGTAATCGATTTGCGTGACATTTGCCGCAGCGCTTGCTTCAGTCTATCCCACCAGAGATCTGCGGTGTCTATCAAACCGCCGCCGATTAATATCGCTTCTGGACCAAATAACTGATATACCGAAATGAGTCCAGCGGCCATATCAGTCACGAACTGCTCCATCGTGTTAACCGCGCGCGCATCAAGCTCTTTAAATTGCTGCATTAAAATATAGCTTGTCCATTCAGGATCTATTTCACGAGCAATTCGATTCAATGCTGTTCCTGACACATATTGCTCGAAGCAGCCTTGCTGACCGCAATTGCATGGATGGCCGCCGGGCTTTAGGATCATATGTCCAATCTCCCCGCTTCTGCCCTCGAAGCCATGAAAAATCTTGCCGCCGCTAATAAGCGCTCCTCCAACTCCTGTACCTAACGCCGCTAGCGCTATGGATGAGAATCTTCGCCCTGCTCCAGCCCATGCTTCTCCAAGAGCCGCTGCATTGACATCATTATCTGCCTTCACTGGCAGCCCTGTATGCTCGGATATCGTCAAAGCCAGCGGATTTCCCGCCCAGCCTGGCAAATTCGTCGCGAAAATAACCGTCCCTGTATGAGGATCAATAGAGCCCGCAGAGCCTATGCCAATCGCAGTAACCTGCCCGGCTGAATCTGCAATAAGTGAATCAGCGAGTCTCTGAATCTCTCGCATAATGCCTGATCGTCCTTCCTCGACAGGTGTTGCGACGGTACGCTGCGTTAACAGCTTTCCTTCTGGCGTAACCAGGCCGCCTTTTATTCCCGTACCGCCGATATCAATCCCGAGATAAACATCTTCATTGTTAGGCAATTCTCAACCCCCCCTAAGAAGTTAAAGCATAGCGAGGAGAACGGTAAACAATCTGTCCCGCTATTACTGTTAGAAGAACGTTAAATGAGGAATCCATAATGACCAAATCAGCGTCTTTTCCCCGTCTTATTGAACCTTTGACTCCATCTAGCCCTAATACTCTTGCCGGCGTTAAGCTCGCCATGTCTGCTGCTTCTGTTAGAGAAGCGCCCATATGCTCGATCGCATTTTGCACGGCACGATTCATCGTCAGCGTACTGCCGGCCAAATTCCCAGATGGCAGTCTAACAATTCCATCCTTAACAGTCACCTTGCGTCCCCCAGCCGATTCGTATTCGCCGTCCTGCAATCCGGCTGCGCGCATCGCATCCGTAATTAAAGCCACTCGTTTGCTGCCTTTCGCATGCAGCAGCAGCCTTCCCGCATCCGGATGCACATGAATGGTGTCCATAATAAGCTCGGCTGTAACGCTGTCGCTCATCATTAAGGCAGCCAGCATTCCAGGGTCACGATGCGAGAAGCCGCGCATTCCGTTAAAGCAATGGGTTATGTGACTTACCCCCCTCTCAATAGCATGAGTCATTTGCCCAAAATCCGGTCCGCAATGTCCTGCAGATACCGTAACGCCTTGCTCAATCAGCCATGCAATAACTTCATCTGCCCCTTCAAGCTCAGGAGCCAGCGTAACGATCTTAATTTGCTGCTGCGATGCTTCATACCACTGCTTCATTAAGGATAATGACGGAGCTTGAATCAGCTCAGAGCTCTGCGCGCCCTTATAGCTGTCATTGATGAAAGGACCCTCTAAGTGAATGCCTATTGACTGAGCTCCTGTTAAAGATGTGCGATCAACCGCTGAAGAGATGCGTTGCAGAGCCTCCGTTATTTCCTCTTTGGCAGCGCTTCTCGTTGTCAGCAGCATGCTGGTCGTTCCATTCTCCGCATGGTAGCGGCACATTTTAGCAATTGCCTCTTCATCACGATCCATGACATCAGCGCCAGCGCCTCCATGTACATGCAAATCAATAAAACCAGGGAACACATAACAACCAGATGCTTGAATGATATGCTCGCTTTGAGCTGTCAACTCTGTACCAACTTCAGATATAATGGCAGCTTCTACTAAAATAGACGCATTTGATAGTACTCCCGTTTCCGTTACAACATTGCCTCCTGCAATCGTAAAGCCCATATCTTCCCCTCCTGGTATCTCTTGATTGTCTAAATGTCTGAATATTGTCGGTCATCTCGAAATCTATTTGAACAGCGTCAGCTGTCCCATCCTCGCATCAATTCGCATCAGTGAACCATACGCGTTGATGCGGCCAGCTGATGTGATCGCTTCCAGCGTTGAATATAGTATATCAAATACTATATTCAGGCGGCAGTTGTTATTCAAAAGCAGACATACAAAAAAGACTGCTGAGAATGCTCAACAGTCTTTCGTTAAAGCGCTATAAACGAATGGAGCGCGAATCCTGCAGAACGCTACATGCAGCTATACACAATATTTCGCAAGCGCGGATGCACGTAGGACTCCTTATTATTAAGCAAATGCTGCGCGTACATAACGGTCAATTGCGAATCCGGATCGATAATGGCGAGGCTGCCTGCTAAGCCGCTCCATCCAAATTCACCCAGCGGGCTGAGCGACCCGCTTTCCGCTTTGGATCGGTGCGTTCTGACGCCTAGCCCATAACCATAGCCTATGAGCGGATCCCAGGTGTAATCCTCGCGCATGCGTTCCGTTAATTGGTCGGTTCGCATTAAATCCACCGTTGCCGGCGACAGAATGCGTACGCCGTTCGGACTTGTACCATAATTCGTGAGCACATTCAAAAACAATGCATAGTCGTTCACCGTGGACATCAGTCCTGCCCCGCCGCTCTCAAATTCCGTTCCGATTCGGAAGCCGTTTCCATCATTGCGAACGGACATGCCCACCGCATCGTTATATTCATACTGCGGAGCCAGCCTGCTTCGCTGCTCGTCCAAAAGATTGAAGCAAGTGTCGTGCATACCCAATGGCTCGGTAATTTCATCTTGGATATAATTGCTGAATCGTCTGCCGTCCACGACCTCGACTAGTGCTGCGAGGACGTCATGACATAGGCTGTAGTTCCAGCGGGTGCCCGGCTCGAACAGGAGCGGCTCCTTGGCGAGCGCCTCCGCAAAAAGGCGTGTCGGCACTTTGCCGTCTGTTCGTTCCACGGCTTCCTTTAAGGAAGGAGAGCCAAAATCATAGGTGAAGCCTGCCGTCATTGCGAACAAATCACGCACCCGAATCGGTCTCTGCGCTTTCTCCAGCACGAATTCGCCGTTCGAAAGCTGTCTTTTCACATTCATCTCCTTGTACTCCGGCAAATAAGCCGACAGCGGGTCGTTCAGCAGCAGCGCTCCTTTTTCAACAAGACGCATAGCCGCAACGCAAGTCATAATCTTCGTCATGGAATAGATGTTAAATATCCAGCCGTCTTCTATCGGTGTTTTCTCTTGCAAGTTGACATAGCCATTCCGATAACGGAATACCGTTTCATTACGATGGATGACCAGCACCTCCGCCCAAGGAATACGGCTGGCTGTCATTCGATCGATGAAAGAGGCAAGCGGTTTGAAGTCCATCATGATCGCTCCTTTAACATAAATGTTGAGAAATAAACGATTTAAGACTGATCAAAGCTCTTTTTTATAAAATCTATGATTTCCCCAGGACGCACAGGATCCCCCGAATGACGAAGAACATAAGGGATTCCGAATTCGTTATATTTTTGCTGAAGAACGTATCCGTGCATAGGATGATGGATCACCTCTCCAACCGGAGCATCCTTCGGAATACAATTCGAATGAAGATTATAGCCATACACCATAAATGCGGGCGGTGCTGCCGCTGATACGAAGTTGATGGCAGAAGCTTCCTCAGCTAGCTTTAGATTCTCAGCCTTGTTAAGCTCGTCAATCGAAGCGAGTCCATAAAATAATGTCAGATTGGGTTGAATATACGGGCCTTCGTAAATACCGTTATAAAATCTTTGGTCCTTGGACACTTGCGTCCCGAATCCGACAAATGACGTTACTTCCGAGGAATAGCGTTCCACCGGATCTGAACTGTCAGGATTCGCCAGATTGCCTTTCAAAGCATTCCAGAGCGCGATATGTCCGCCTGCTGATGAGCCTGCGGAAGCGATCCGTTCTGAGTCCAGTCCCCATTCCTCCGACATGCTTCGAACGAATTGGAGCGCCCGTGTGCCATCCTCCATCGGAGCGGGAAACGGGTCCGTCGAAATAAAACGGTAATTGCACGATACGACGGAGATTCCTGCCTCCAGACATTCCTGCAGCAGTGTCATGTTATGAATATCTGCTTTATCGCCGCTCACATATCCGCCCCCGTGAAAAAATACAAGCGCCGGAGACAGGCCGCCTCCGTTATTGACTAAATAAGCGTCCAGCCTGTTCCTTTCATACGCCCCATAGGCCAGGTCTTTATACTCTTTTATTTCCATGCTGTTTCATCCTCCTCTTCTGTAGTTAAAAAAGGCAGCAATGCCGAAAAATATAGGCCATGCCCATAATCATTAGGATGGTTCAAATTGTTTAGAAGCAAGCTCTCGTGGCTCTTCCCTGCGGCGAGCTCCTGCATCCATATTCGCTGAACGTCCGCAACGGGAATGTTCGCCTCTCGTCCTATGCGGCGAATCGCATCCGCATAATCGGTTACGTTGCTGCTCGCAAATATCCACTTCGGATTAGGCAAGCACGGTGTAATAAGGATCACATCCGCTTCGCTATGCGCTCTAATCTGTCGAACCATCTCAAGCAGATTCCGTTCAAATTCATCGACAGGCAGAGCATTGCTGCCATCCGGCTGCCGCGTTTGATCATTCATACCATATCCAATCGTTACTAGATCAGGCTTAATGGGTAATAAATCATCCGCCAGCCGGAGCAGGCCTCCGCGTGAAGACTCGCCTCCCAAAGCCTTTCTGTGAACAATAACATCAGCCGCTGGATGCTTTCTTCTTATGTTATCGGCGAACCGCTCCGGGTAATCAAGCTCATGGCGGCTTGCTTCATAGCCTGCGCTTATGCTGTCTCCGTAGACAGCATAATGTATCGGCTCAGCTAGGAGCAGCTTCTTATACAACTGAGGAAGCTTTTGCTTCATTAACGGAGGCGCATTGACGAAGCTTTTTCCCGTCCAAGCCGTATATTCCACCTCACAGGTAAACAGATTGTTCGTGTAGCTGGAAAACTCTCTATGATCAAATGGGTCTAATCCGTACGATGGGTGCTCCCGCCAATCAGGTATGCGGCTGCTGCTCGTGCGCGAAATCGTTCCTTTGCTGTAATCCACCACATAGTCCTTTTCTTCGATATACTCAACTGGATCAGTTTGCGGTCCTACCAAACGAATAGGGTGCTCGGCGGACGGGGCAAAGCGCAGCTTCTGCTCATCCTGTCCTACGAATACCAGGTTCTCTCTTCTTTGTTCCATCATATAATGCCTCTCCTTTGCCAGCTAACTTCTTCCTTCGACCTATTAGCCAGCTCTCCAATGAATAATATAAGCGGTTCTATCATACCTCCTTTACAAACTGCTCAACATGAATGATTTCCATATATAGTTGAAAAAGCCTGCAAAACACTGCTGTCATTTTTCAGTTTTTTATATAAATCGTTCAAGCCAATACGGCAAGCCAGCGGATATAATCGAAGGCATCATGTTATTGGGGGAGGATTTATGAAAAAACTAGTCTTCTTAGCAGCCATGGGTTTATTAAGTGTGCTGCTAATTTCCTGTTCCACTTCTGAAATAATCGCACCTGAACCGACAGAGATGGAAATCGAACCCACGAGCATCGCGCCAGTTGATAATACCGTCGATACGGCTGACCCTGCTATCCTTACCATCGACGCAGAGACTGTGGTATATCCCTTCAAGCCTGAAATGCTCGGATCCAACGTAGGAATTTGGACGCAATCGACCTACTATCCGTCACTTGATCCCAGATTGCTGAACATGGTGAAGGAAGCAGGAATGGGGGTGTTGAGATATCCCGCAGGTCATGAAGCTGATCTTACCGCTTTTGACCGTACCAATACTAGTCAATGGCATAAAGGTCCGGCACCCTACACTCGGTCAATGAGAGCGAGTCATCTTGACGCATTTATTCGATTATGTATGGAGGCAGGAGCAGAACCGCTTATCGTCGTTAACGCTAAAATTGACAATCCCGAGATGGCTGCAGATATTGTCAGGTATTTAAACATAGAACATGACTACAACGTCAAATATTTTGAGATTGGAAATGAACCGCAATATTGGGGAGATGCCAATGGACAAGAGTATGCTGAACGCTTTGTTCGATACGCAGAAGCTATGAAGGCGATAGATCCTTCAATTACGATACTAAACGCGGGTCCAGCTCAGCCGGTATCCATAAAAGATTGGCTTGCCCCTGTAATGGAGCATGCAGGAGACCAAGTCGATATGGTGAACCTCCACTGGTATCCCCTGTACGACGGTGTTAAAGATCCAAATCATGCTCAGTATCCGGCAATCGATAACTTATTAACGTTTGACTACGGAGCTGATTCTATCATTTGGGATCAGATCGCCTCTATTAAATTTGTAGATCGCTTCGTGAAAACAAATACGGATAGCTTGGTGAATTTGCGGGATCAATACGCTCCTGATGCCCAAATTGGATTAACGGAGGTTTCGCCCGTTGCCGGCGGGAACTCAGAATCCGGTGTGTCCGACACATTAGCGAATGCATTATGGTTCGGAGACATCCTTGGTCGCATGGCTTACAATGGGGTCGATCTCCTAACCCAGTTTTTGCTGCTATCTGAACCGCAAAAATATGCGATGGCCGATAATAGCTTCAATCTTCGTCCCGTCTGGTACACTTACGTCATGTACGACCGTTATTTCGGAGACTTGCTGCTGCAGACAGCATCCAGTGACGATCAAAGCTTAACGATTTGGGCCAGCACTAAGGAAGATGATGATAAATTGTATGTGATGGTCATCAATAAGAATGCCGAAAAGGCTAGGCGAGCTACACTGCAATTCAACGATTTCACTCCTGCTGCGAATGCGCTGAAATGGGAAATGACAAGCACATCAGTAAGTGCTATGACAGCTAGTATTAACGGTATAAGCGCTGATCAACAATTGCTATTGCCCGACATAAAAGGGATTGAAGTGAACGATGTACGTTCCATGTTCGAATACACATTCCCGCCTCATTCCATTACGAGCTTCGAGTTCTCAAGCCAAAACTAAAATGAGCAGTCCCTCTAAGTCTTCATTGACTTAAGGGACTGCTCTTTACTATTTCGGATCAGATCGTATATAAACAGACTGCCTGTAACCGTAATACGGATACAGGCAGTGCTTGTTAACCGACGATTCCTGTGCGTTCAATACTTTCTACGAACAAGCGCTGAACGAACAAGTACATGATGATCAGAGGCAAAATCGCTAGCATCAAACCAGTACCGACGAGCATGGAATGGTAGAATGGATCATTCGCTTCATCATAGCCAAGCCCCATGCCCTGTGTCACATACACACCGACTTCAGAGCTTAAGCTAAGAAGCTCATTGGACAAAATTTGCATGCCCGGCAAATAGCTGGCGACGAAGAATGTGTCGTTCCATTGCCATACAAAGCTGAACAGCGCTACAGTTACGATAGCTGGAACCGCGCTCGGAATGATAATACTCGTAAATGTTTTTACGACGCTTGCTCCATCTACTAACGCCGCTTCCTCCAGATCCTTCGGCATGTTCATGAAAAACTGCCGGAAAATATAAATGAACAAGCCTGACTTTAGACCATTAGCCGTAATGCCAGTTAAGATGAACGGCCAATACGTATTCAATAAGTTGAAGCCCTTATCCGCACCGAATAATTGCATTAAACCGAAAAAGTCAAAGTTCTGAAAGGTCAAATACATCGGTAAAATAATCGTTTGCGGCGGAATTAAGATCGTTGCAACAACCCCGGCGAAGAGCAGCGTGCTCCATTTGGATTTCCATTTCGCGAATCCATAACCGGCTAATGCGCAGGCAACGATCTGTAAGATCATTGTCACGGATGAAAGAGCGAACGTATTAAACAATGTCTGCCAATAATCCATCACTTCAATTACATGCTTAATATTATCTAAGGTGAATTTCTCTGGCACTAACAAAACGACAGGATTATAAATATCGTCTTTATGCTTAACTGCGGTTATCGCTTTTAGCAAAATGGGGTAGATGACGACAAATATCAAACCGATGAGCAGAACTCCACGGGTTATCGACCATACAATGTTTTTTATCTTCGCGGCTATCGCTTGTGAGTTCATATGTCTATCCTCCTCTATCGGTTAGTTATTGTAGAACACCTTCCGGGATATCAGCCCCGTGCTAACAGCAAGTATAATCGCAATCAGCAGGAAGTAAATCCAAGACATCGCCGAGCTAAGACCAAAATTAATGTTGGCAAAGCCAATCGTGTTGATCAGCTCCGTTACTTCATTATTCATGAACGAATCGATAATCGAGTAAACGACGATAATCGGGATTAGCGGGCTAACCATTGGAAATGTAATTTTCCAGAAGGTTTCATAGCCAGTAGCCCCTTCAATTTTCGAAGCTTCATAAAGTGAAGCGGGTATGGACTGCAAACCGGCTAAAAAGATCAAAATTTGAACGCCTGACTTACTAATGATCGCATAAATGCGATCGACGGCTCCTGTCAAATACTCCACTAGGTTTGGCGGGAAGCCGCTTTCCAGCATCATAATCTCCAAATTCACGCTTTTCAAAAGCTCAAAGCTGCTTGAATCATCTCCAGACATAAGACTTGTCATCATACTGGTGCTTTCAATGTCAGCTATGATGTTAGAAGCTAGTATGACGGGCAAGAAGAACACCGCGCGAGCGAACGCCCGGCCTCGAAACTTTTGATTAAGCAGCGTAGCGAGAAACAAACTGAAAATAATAATTAACGGCACGTTGATAATCATATCGATAGCCGCTTCCGTAATTAAGCGATTAAACGATTCATGAACAGTGAAGGCAAATTTGAAGTTATCAAGCCCCGCCCAAGTCAGTGTATATCCGTTATTCGTGACATCAAGTTTATTAAAGCTGAATGTCAAAGAGGTGATCAATGGATTGATAAAGAAGAACAAAAATCCAATGAACCAAGGAACAATGAACATAATCGCAAGATTTCTTTTCTTCTGTTCAAAAGTGATCTGTTTACGCTTATTCATGCCCCTACACCTCCTACGTAGTAGTCACGCGCTTTAATCGTAACTCCTTCAACCTGCACATCGTAGGAATTGTAATTAACGATGATCTTCGTACCGTCTTCATACTGGGTCATGCGGACATTGAACGCTAAAACTTCGTGCTTCGTCATGTTCAGCCCCATTACACCCTTTAATGCATCGTTCACTTCATGATACGCGGCAACCGCCTCTTCCAGCCAAGTCTTGTAGTGTACGGAGTACAAATCATTGTACTCGGTCTCCTTTACGAGGGAGTTATCTCCAAATATCCAGGTGAAATGAAGATTAGAGCCGTATTCAATATTTTTGAGCACGTAATCTCGAATGTCGGAATCCTGCTTAAGATTAAATGGTGCGCCTGAATAATGGGCATATCCATGCAGGATCATTTGATAGAACGGCACCGCTTCATCCGTAATATTAAATCCGCTGTCCGACATCGGCGCATTTACGATATGCTCTGCGTAAGGGAACAAGTATGCATTGCCTCCGTTGACCATCAAATCGGTGCTCGATAGCTTTTCATCGATCTTCTGCGCTTGATTAACGACAACCCGTACGGCTTGTGTACGATCGACTTGCGAGCCTTTGCGATAATTCCCGTACAAGGTATCCCCTAAATCTTCTAGGCTCAGCCCAGATAGCGACAGCTTGCTGTAATCATTTAGAAAGCGGTCAACTACTGTAGGGACTACCTGCGGCGCTAGCAAATGATAAGGCTCCGCTGCCTGATCACGCGTCCCCAGCGCAGGATCAAACGGATGAATCGCAGCAGGCGTACGGTTTAAGTTTCGAACAGCAGCTTTTGCTGGACTATAGGTTAATGAGCTTTGTGAAAACAACTTCAACAACGACACATCCGGATAAAGCCTGATCCCGTTCTCTTCGGTATAATTCTCCAATTGCTGCAAACCCTTTTTCCCGCCAAGCAACTTCTCTGGAGTCAGCTTCGTTGGCAGCTCATGCTCGATACCGCCGCTAGACCAGCCGGAGTAGCGAACATGAATATTCGTGACCGATTCATCTTTCAGCTGCTTCAGTATCGTCTGCGCCTGCTCGAACGACGTTAAAGTACGCATCGTTTCGTATGGGATGCCGAGGAAATGCTCTTGCGTCGCAATCGCGCCGATCAACTCCAAATAAAATGGATTATCGTCCGCTGGCGCTTGCTTCGTAAGAATACCCTGATTCACTAAATACTGCTGGTAGGCTTCCGCCATCCCGCTGTAGTTTGCTTGCTCACCGCTTAAAAATTTGTATCGGATGACAAAGTCGGATACCGTTCCTTCATCCTGATAAACGGGTATTTCGCGAAACTTATTTCCGGATTCCACACGAACATTTTCCTGTGAAATCACCTTGAAATCTGAATAAACGTTATTGAATGAGCCCAATATGCCATTTGTGGTTGCATTAATCCGCGCTACTGCATCGCCGCTTTCAATGATAGCTAGCATCGCTTCATCGTTTTTCTTAATGCCGAATACCGGCATGCGGATCTGTTCTTTTACCGTATAGCCTCGATTTTCTTTTACTGCCAGATCATCGCCGTACACGGCTTGAGAATATTGCACTGCTCCGCTCTTCGGGCGGTTCATATAGATTAGACTTCCAGAGCCGTCCGGAACGAACATATAGCCTTCATCATCCGGTCCGCCCGCGCCAAAGTATTCAAGAACGGTTAATTGCAGCAGTGGGGTTGTCTCTGAATACTGCAATTGATCAACCGGAACACGGACAACAAGCGAGTCATCGCTCAGCACATACTCAATCGCAATTGTGAATCGATCAACATCTTCCGGAAGCACAATGATCTCGTTAGCCTCGTTATCCTTCTCCAAGTCCTCTGCAGTGTAGCCAAACAATTCGAACGCCTCTATCACCTTATTGAGCACAGTCCCATGCAATGTTACATCGACACGCGTGTATACATTCGTATCGGGATCGAGCGTGAACGTATTGATAAAGTATCGACCGTAGGACTTTCCTGCCGTTTCCTTGATCTGATCCAATCGCTCCTTGCTAATTTTTTGCGGGATTCGATCAATTTTCGAAATCGGTTTGCCCAATTCATAAGTGACACGCAACCCGCCATCGATCATTTCCGTTGAAAAGCTGCCATGGGCTACGCTCTCTGAGGATACCGTGAACTTCGTTTGCTGTTTCCCTGTGTTGATATAGTTCAGCGCAAGCGGTGACCGCATTGCGTGTTTATTCGCTGGGGTTGCTTGGCTGTCATCCTCAAGTCCCGGCGGATTGGAATACCACACATATCCCGTCTGTTCATTGCGTACGGCAATTCCAGTAGTTGCTTCGTCCATATATAAGGAAAGCAAACCGTTCGAAACAATGCCCTTCATGCCATCCAGTCTAACCTGGGGCTCAGAGTAGCTTTGCCCCTCACTCATATTGATATCGTTAGAAATGACCGGGATTTCCGTTTTCTTCGGTTGGAAGCCCCAGATGACGGTTGCAACAGCGCCAAGGAGGAGCACAGCTATACTGATGTAGATGATGTTCTTTTTCAACTGTTACACCTCCTAGTTCCGGAATAAAAATTCCTGGTAAATCGTAAAGATGAAAGAGTACATCTGCTGAACAAGACTGAAGAACAGCAATCCTAGAAACAGCAGAAACCCCATACAGACGAGAGTCAGGAGGATGGTAACTATCGTTTTCCTCACTGAATATTGATGTACGGTCATCGTTCCGACAAATAGCAGAAAGGCTGTCCAAACCATCGCCACTGAGTTGAAGAACACGTAAAAGACGCTCTCATCCTTAGTCATAAAATTACTAATAATTGTATTCGGGATGTAAATGATCAGCATTGGCAATAGCGCATAAGCGGTCGCCATGACGATTTCCGTAAATTTCCCTTCTCCATCCATCAGCGTTGTCAGAGACCAGTTAGCGACGCACCATAAAAAAAATGGCAGTAATAGATTAATCAGCTCATTTAAGCTGTTAAATTTAGCGGGGTTGGAAAAGTTTACGATAAACCCCGCGTATTGATTTTGGATAATCATGCTAATAAATACGAGGCAAAAAATAAGCGCAGCAATCTTCAGATTGCCTTTGCCGTCATATTTCAAATCCCAATAACCCGAGAAAGGCCGCACGATCAAGCTGAAAGGAAACAACAGAAGTTCCTTAGACATGCTGAGATTTCCTCCTTCTCTTCCTCATAGCATTGTAGACGACGATACCCAGTATGACTGCGAGTCCGATCGTAAAGAAATTTCCTAATTGATCTCGCAGTACTTCCTTGCGATGCCGCTGAAATGCTTTGGAGTAATAACTGCGATCTTTGCCCAGCTCTGCATAATGCGTCGCTTCTTCGTTCAAGCCTTGCCGCAGCAGTGCTTTGCTAATGCCGATGTAGGCAATATCATAGTTAGCGTCGTACTCAATGACTCTTTTCCATAACTCGGCCGATTCGACGTCATCGCCTTGGAAGTGGAGTCTTACAGCTTCGTTAATCAGTGCGCCAATCGGAGTGACAGTAAATACAGTCAGTCGATTCGTCCCGCGATCCAGCACAAGGATATCATCGCCCAAATAATCGATCGCTGTCGGTGTGGAGAACGTCCCGACTTGATTGCCCATCTTGCCAAAAATATAAAGCAAGTTGCCATCCCAGTCATAGGTGAAAATTTTACCCCGCTTGCTGTCGAGAGCACTGTATATTCCACTGTCCGTAACCGTAATATCCGTGAACAAAGATGGTCCGCTAACTTCCCCGATATTAGCAGTTTTCAGATCGCCCACCGGATTCCAGTAGCCTTGGCTGCGTAGTACATCGATTCCTGTTGGATTCAATCTGCGAATAGGTTTGCTCGTGTTCGCGTCTGAGTTTGTCGTGTAGATAAATCCGCGTTCATCGATATCCACATTCGTATATTCCGTCGGTACGAACAGGAGCATCCGATTCCGCTGCTCTTGCGTAGCAATCGTCTTCCAAAAGTAGTCGATCGGATTAAATTGCACGCGGTTTGCCCCGACAAAGCCTGAGAAATGTCCATCTGCATCAAATTCCATAATGCCGTCGAACGTCCCCTGCGATACGACATAGACACGCTCCGCTTTATCGACGATAACCTTTGTTGGACGGAAGACGAAGCTGTCAACGAGTATCTCAGATTGCGGTGCGTCAATGATCTTCACTAGTTGATCATTGGCGTCTAATTGTACAATTCGCGCGTTGTCCATATCCGCGATATATTTGTCGTTTTCTTCCGTTACGAAAATACCGTACGGAGACTTAAATGTATCCATTTCCGCACCATTGCGAAACTCTTTAATCTCGCGCACGAATTCATATCGGTCATTCAACACGATGATTCGCTTGTTGCCCGTATCCGCGACATAGATATGCTGATCCGCTGATATATACAGATCACGCGGTTGATTAAAGCTGTCGATTCCTAACGCATAGCCGTCAACGACACGATCCGGACTATAGGCGACTGGCGACGGGGTCGTATCTCCCCAGAAGGAGTAGTTATACCCCTCATAAGGCGTTGCTGCAAGAGCTGTCGATGCCGTTGCCGCCAGTAGGGACAGCAACAAGAAAAATGAGATCGACAGCTTAACGACGCGTAGTTGTCCTTTCATGTCCTCACTCCTTCATCCCAGAGCTGGCCATCGTCTCAATGATATTGCTCTGCGAAGTAACAAATATCGCGATTGGTACTGACATCATGAGCAAGGCAACGAAAGCTCCTGGGCCGGCGCGCACGATTCCGCCTGCGAGAATCTGGCTCAATGCGTAATTCATCGTCTTTAACTCTTCACTGTAGATAAATGTACCGCCATCGGTCCCCCACAGCGATTGGAACAGCAAAATAATAAGCGTCAGCCAAGCTGGTTTAACTAGCGGCATAACAATTTGCCAGAAGATGCGATATTCGCTCGCGCCATCGATCTTGGCAGCTTCCAATAATGCATCAGGAATTTGCTCCATGAACTGCTTCATTAGATAGAGGCCGAGTGAAGCTGCAATCGCAGGTACAATGATCGCTGCATACGAATCAATCCAGCCTAACCATGACATGATGACATAGTTCGGTACAGCTGTAACATGCGGGGAAAACATTAAGGACAGAACAACGATTGTGAACAACACTTTCGAGCCCGGAAACTTATGTTTCGCCAATGGATAAGCTGCAGCGGAAGCGAGAATGACATGACCGACTGTCCCTATAGCCGTAATAAACAGCGTATTGAACACGTATCTCGTAAACGGCACCCACGAATCCGCCATCAGATTAAACAAATCGAAGAAATTGTCCATCGTAGGGTTCCGCACGAAAAACTTTGGCGGGAACAGGAACAATTCATCTAATGGTTTGAACGCGTTATTGATCGTGTAGATCAATGGAATGGCCATGAAGGCGCCAAACGCGCAAAGGAAAATGAATAAGACAAGATCGCCCGCCAATGAACGATTCAGTCGTTTCTTAGAAGCTGTCCCTATAGCGCTCACTTGTTATTCACCCACTTTCCTTAACAGTTTCTGCACGATCATATTCGATCCAACCATTATCGCGAACAAAATTGTTGCAATGGCAGAAGCATAGCCCATTTCGAATCGAATCGAACCGTAGTCCATCAGATGCGTAACGACCGTATGAGCGGCATAGTTAACGCTCGGAAAGCCGGCAAGCGCAATGGATACTTCAGCGATCGCGAACGATGAGGTAATCTGAATGACCGCGCCGAACAGCAGCTGCGGCCGCATGGCTGGCAGCGTAATATACCAAAGCTCCTGCCAACGGTTACGAACACCGTCCACAGCGCCTGCTTCCAGCAAAGTGCGGTCAATAGACTGCAAACCTGCGATAAACGCCAAGAAGCTGACGCCAAGACTTAGCCATAATTGAACAAGTATGACGATCCAGAGCACGTAGCGTTCATCCTGCAGCCATTGGATCGGCTCCATAATAAAACCGAATTTCATCAAGAAGCCGTTAATGTAACCGTAGCTGTCGCCCGAGAACATAATGAGCCAAATGAAGAAGATGTTTCCTGAGATCGATGGTGCATAAAAGATAAGTGTCATAAAGGCACGAATCTTCGAAGGCAGCTCATTGACCAGCCACGCGAAAACGAAACAAGCGATATAGCTGACCGGTCCTGTGATGAATGCGAACAAAAACGTATTCTTGATCGCTATAAGGAATACCTCATCCTCAAGGAAGAGACGAGTATAGTTGCTCCAGCCCACCCATTTCGGAAACTCCAGCAGGTTGAAATAAGTGAAGCTAACAAGCAAAGAGAGCGTCACAGGCAGCACGGTGAAAAGGAAGAATAGCAGCATATACGGTCCCATCAACACATAGGACTGGCGGCTTTTCCACATCGTTTGGAACAGGGCAGGCATACTTTTCTTTTTCGGTTGCTGCAGGTTAAGAGCCTGGTTAGTTGTTGTCTGCTGCACTTGTTGACACCTCCGTTCCGTCGCTTAAACCAAATTCCCTTCGTTTGATCAAAATTTCATTATTAATGATAAGAACATGATCGTATAACGCTTCACGCGGGTTCTCGCCAAGGTTGACAACCTTACGGAAGGCGTTGTCCAGATGCCGTCCCGTGAAGTATCCGCCCGGCACTTCTGGTATGCCGCGCACCCATTGCCACTGAGCTTCAAGGTTCTGGTAATCCTTTACTGGCCATGGCAGCTCTTGCAGTGCTTCGATATTTGCTGTTGGGTAACGGGCAGCCGCACCCATCAAGCTTTCCATCTCGCGCCCGAAGCGAATCTGAGTGTCCTTCTCCGTCCACCATTTCATAAATTCCCAAGCAGCGTCTTTATTTTCCGCATGCTGCATCATCATCACCGCGGTACCCGAGCTTGCAGCCTCGCGTCTAACATTGCCATCATCGGTCGGCGTGCCCGGCACTACTGTAAAGTCCCATAAACCGCGAATTTCCGGCGCTGCGACGGTTAATAGATTATAGATGTTGTAAGGAGCAATTCCGATCGGCATCTCTCCAAGCCGGAATCGGTTCATGAAATCATAGGAGAGCGGGAATTTATAACTCGTATAGAAGTCTGACCATTGTCCGAACGCTTGCATCGAGATTTCGTTATCGAGCGCACTTTTCTCCCCGTCATTGACATAGTAGCTTCCATCCGATTGGAATAGGAGCATGGAGAACGTATCATTAGGCACCATAGTGGCTGCTTGATCTTGGATCGGCAAGCCGAACTGCATATAACGCTTCTGCAGCTCTGGGATCATCTCATACACATCATCCCATGTATTCGGAACTTCAAGACCCAGCTCGCTGAGCACATCCTTGCGATAGAACAGCATGCTAAACAATTGCTGCTCAGGAAGCGCATACACGCCGCCGTTGAACTGGAGAGGAACTATAGCACTTTCTTGGAATCGCTTGGCAACTTCTTCGTAGTCTGGGAATTGGCTTACATCGTACGCGGCATTCCGCATCGCATAGTTGACAGGATCGGATATACCAATCTCCATCGCTATATCAGGTCCTTGTCCAGCGAGTGTCGCAGATAGCAGCGCGCCGATATTGACAAGCTTCAGATCCACATGAATGCCGGTTTGCGCTGTGAAGTTATCATCAATCATTTCTTTCATCACTTGTGCTTGGTCGCGTCCGGTGCCAATCCATACGGTTACCGTCTCTTGTCCTGTTTCACTCGTATTTCCAATCGTGTTGTAATCCTCAATGAACGAGTAAACGAACTTGCCCGCTTCATGTCCAATGCCGGCAAGGAAAGAATTAGTCGCCTTCGGCAGCTTTACATCCGGTGAAGCGACAAGCAAGTAGTCAAGCTGCAACGGCATTTCGCGGACAGTTAACAGCCATGTGCCCAGAGACCCGATATTGATCTTAAACTGATCGAGACGCTGTGCAATCGTATGCGGGTTTTTCACCATTTCATCAAGCTGATGGGACATCGTATAAAGGATCGCTGTTTTATCGCTTTTCTCGCCTGTTATCATGCGAAGCTCTTCCGCAACGGTATACAACACATCACGCTGAGCTTCGAACACGTTGATCAAGTTAGGTATCCGGCGTTCCAGCTGATAATCACGGAAATTGTCTGGAGTCGCTGACGTTATCATCAATATTTGACGATAGATTGCATTCAGTTCTAATACGCTCGATTCGACCGTATTAATAAGCGGCGATATTTCGCCAAGACTCGCTTCAAGCCTAAGGACATGCTTACCTTTCGTCAGATGGAACAAGAAAGGTTCGTCTCCCTCGCCAAATACATTCATCTGATAATCAGCGTCGTAATAGAACTTTAAGCTTTCCATTTCTTTGAAGGGAACTTCTCCGTCAAGATAGAGCTTGCGGCTTGAGTAAATGCCTCGCACTAGGTTTTCCTTCACCTTTAGCGCGATTTTGTACAGCCCATCTTCCGGTACTTCAATTTCCCATTCTAACCACTGTCCCGGCATCCGCCAGTTCAATCCGCCGATCGAATTCATACGGATTTTGGATACACTGTATGGCTCCAATGTTGAAGACGTATGATCGGGTATCGGATACAATGTGGGTGAGGACTTATATAAAGCATGCTCCCCTTGAACTTTAATCAAAACATCAGATGGCGAAGAAAGGTTCGCATAGCCTGCTTTCACTTCGGCATATGTCGGAGCGGCCGGAGCCTGATAGACTTGCAAATAATCGATCGCCATTGGCTCTCTCATTGATTCTAATGTCAGCGTGTTCGTGCCCTTCTGGAAATAAAACAAAAACGGTTCAACAGCTAGACCGTTTGCGTCTTCAAATAGCGTTTCTTGCCAAGTATTGTACTCAATCTGACTCGGCCGCAAATCGTTGCCACGGTTATCGCGTTCGAATTCAGCCTTGTCGTTCATCCATACACGATCAAAAATCAAAGAATCGGCGCCCTGATAAGGGAGCTCGCCATTAATGAGTAACGCTCGTTCAATCGCTGAGCTTTTGCCGGGCACGGTATAATACCGAAGCCCAATATGGTATAATCCGGCTTCCTTCACTTCGAAGCTCCAAGTAACTTTCCCTGTTTCATTAGTCATTACCGCATGACCGGGGTCGCCGCCAAGACCGGTAACAACAGAGACATCTCCTTCCACCGAGCTATACTGTTCAGCTTCGATCTTAATGGACTGATCAGGGCGCGGCGTGTCCTTGTGCTTAGTTAGAAAGTTCTGATAGCTGTTCTCTGTAAAAGTTTGCAGATTCTCTAACTGCACCAGATTACCGGACTGACCGTCGGTTGCAGGATCACTGGAAAACCACCAGACTAACAAGGCAACGAGTGCGATCAAGATTATAAAACCACGGAACCTGGACAAAACACCGACCATTGTGCAAATCACCTTCTTGAATTATTAAATTTGAGAAGAAGCCGGCAACCGCCCTTATAACCTGTTGCCGGCTCTGCTTGACACTGTTATTTCTTAAACGCTTCGTCTAAGCCTGTTTGCATAATCTGGCGCTGTGACTCCGCAACCGTTGCAGGAGCGATACCTTCGAGAAGAATTTGATTAAAGAACTCATACACATTCCATCCAGGAACAAATTCAGCATAAGTAAGTACATAGTTGGAAAGATTCATAAGCTGTCTTGCTTCAGCAATGTCTTCTTCATAGGCAAATGTCTTCTCTAAATGGTTTTGACCGAAGTAATCTTCTGGAATGGCCAATTCTTCAGGAAGTTCGTACATTTTGTGAAGCAGATATAGTACTTTGTCTGGATCTTCCACACCTACTGGAACCGTCCACATTTGCGGCGGAGTGGACATCGTTTTGGGCTTATCGCCAGATGGTCCTACTGGGAAATGTACGAAACCAAAGTCAACTGCGCCTGTTTCACGTATGCTATCTGCATCTGCATTACTAGCAGCAGCCATCATAATCTCCCCAGCATTAAAGTGCGTTTTCATGGATTCATTATTCACTTCTTTAATAAGGGAATAAGGAAGGATCTCTTGCATAAATCCTGTCGCTTCAATTGTTTTTGGATCAGACATCATTTCCTTCTTAGCGTCATAATCAACGTAGTTCCCGCCATTGGAAGCGATGATGATGTTTCCTGTATAGAGAGCCGTTCCGCCAAATGCATACTTGCCAGCATCCGCATCTGTTACTTTCGTTACAATTTCTCGGAACGTATCCCAGTTCCAAGTGCCTTCTTTTACATACTCATGCAGATCCTTAATTCCATGTTCTTGAAGCATCGTTCTATTGTAAACAAGTCCGATGAAGTCTACCTTAGGCGCATGATACGCATATACATGATCATTGATCGTAGCGAACTCTTTCAGCAGAGGGTCAAACACTTCACCCGCAGGACCATTCATATCTACATGTTTATCAAGCGGTTCAAGAATATTGCCCGTGATCCATCCAGGGAAGCCCCAGCGAGTATCGATATATACTGCATCGCCCATCGGCTCGCCCGCTAGAACAGATGCCGCCAGGTTTTCAAACATATTGCCTCTCGTTTCTACAATGTTTTCAATTTTCACATTATGTTTCTTTTCCAATTCAGGAATTTTCACATCACGCATATACACCTGTTCTGGCGTTTCATTCCGATACGGATCAGATTGATGAAGGTACTTAATAGTGCGGCCGCCTAGATCAAAATCCATTTCCCAGCCGTCAGCAACTGGTTCTTCTTCTTTTGGCGGCTCCTCGGTAGCCGCTGGCGCCTGCGGACTTGCCGTCGGACTTGGTGACGGCTTGTTGTTGCCGTTATTTCCCCCGCTGCATGCTGCAACGAGCATCATAACCGCGATTAACATAAACAATAAACTTTTCCTAGTTAACCTCATTGACTTAACCCCCTAGATATAGTGTTAGGAATAATTGTGATGAACACTGGCCGTAACCGCTTCCATATCGGATATTAGCCATGTTAATCACAAACACATCTTATCGCGCAGCAACTCATTCTAAAATGATGTATCCTTAGATTTGCTTGAATTTTTAGAATGTAAGTTTTTAGTTGCTTGAATAATTTACAGACTGCATTGAACGATTCTAGCAGATGAATGAAAAAAGCCGCTCCAATATAGCTCGCTGGAACGGCCATTTCTATTCATTTAAAGGTATAACACGGCTTCTCCCTCTATCCCCCATTTAACAAAATGCCACTGATTGACAAGCGTTTGGTCAGGAGAATCTGCATGATCGGCAAAATTTTTCACGCCCTTATATTGATCCGGGCTTGTAAGGTATCTATCTCCGTCTATATGGCGATGAGGACCGTATACATTAAAGGTGCTAGGAACCAAATCTACGGTTAGCTTATAGTTTCCTGGCTCCCGCATTCCGATATTCACGCTCCAGCTTGGTCCCCAGCACCAGCCCAGCTCCACATCATCTATACGAATAAGCGCTGCCGCCGCATGAACGCCTGATAGCTGAAGTACGCTCTCATTCGTCGTATTCTGCGAGAGGTTGAATTCCTTTATTATCTGGACGGGTGACCCTGCGAATGGCAATCCCGATGAAATGAGATTCGCAGGATTCGGCTCAAGCAACGGTATCAGCTTAAATCCGCCCTCTGTCATCCACTGCATCCCGTCCTTATCCTCGTAAGGCGAAAGGCTTACAACGGAGAAACGCCCCTTTAGAAAAGCGACTGGGCATGGCTCTCCTTTCGCATCACTGAAAGCTTCTATGCGAATAGAGTTTTGGTCTCTCACGCATATATCCGGAATGCTAGCTTTAAATCCATCCTTAGTTTCCTGTAAGCTTAGGATCACCTCATTAACGGAAAGCCGGCTTACATTATCATGCAGAAGGATAGACAGCTCCGAGATGGCAGCTGCGTCTTCAACGGGGAATTCTGCAATGAGCTTGTGCTGCCCCATTTCTACAAAAGGAATGAACACCTGATTAGAGGCTGGTGGTTCAGCGCTCCAAGCTGATTGTTTCAGCACACTAGGCTCTTTAATTGTTCCAGCGCTGCTTCCCTCATCAGCGGGCACAGCGTGGGGCAGCCAAGAGGCCGATTCCTCCACCCGTATTCCTGCTGATTTCATTGCTGGAACGATCTTTTCATCGTTCCATAAGCAGCCATCCGCCAGCAGGACATGGCTATACTCACGGGAGCCAATGCGCAGCTTGCCCGAAACGATACTCCCTTTCTCCTCGACTACACGTTCTTCGGTAAATTCATAATGAATACCAGCGGCATAACATGCGTCCACTAATTGAAGCAGCCTCTGATTTATAATTCCACTGTGTGTGGCAGGCACATTGGAGCCGTCATGCACATTCATCTGGCGAGCTTCTTCTGGAATAAAATATGCCATAATGCCTCGTGTGGGCACAACGATTAACATATCGGGATCCTCGCTTAAATCCTTAAGCCCTTTAGCTTTTTGCTTGATCGATGCTAATAAATCAGGGAAAGCATCCTTCCATGTTAGATGACATGGCATAGAAGGAGGCCAGTCCTGCACCGCCTGAGTCTTTAGCTTGAACTGATTCAAATGCAGCACAAACTGATCGATACCGTGTCCCGCCAGCCATAAGATATAGTCTGTGAAGCTTTCCGGAGATACTCCCCAGCCGCTTCCGCCCATCGCTTCTACCAGACAGCCCGCCCGCCCCTGCTGAGCGGCAACAGAATGCAATAACCGCGGATAGAAATGATTGCCCGGATATCGCTCCAACGCGTCGATAGCCGGCGTTTCGATTCCCTCCAGCACTTGAAAGCAAGAGCCGCTGTAGGAAAGCTGAAAATATGGATGCTCCTCTGCTTTCAAATGAGCTGTGAACCTTTTTCCATTCGCTTTGCACCACTCCTCAATAGGCTGGTAGAAGCCTTGTACAAGCATGTCCGTCAGCAACTCCCAATATTGCGTCCTTACCTTCTCATGCCCCGCGCCATCGATAAACATGAGCTCCATCAGAGGCTCCAACACTTCTCCGTAACGTTCCTGATACAGGGCTGGCAAACGTTCGTCCCATGGCACAGCCCCATAGCTCAACGTAACGCCGTGTCCATCCAGAAATCCGACTTCATCTGAGAAGAAGCCAGTAACATAATCGAACGCTTCCGGCTTCAAGCCTTTGCGGTACGCTTCATGTGTAATCTCGATGAATAAAGCAGCAGCTTCAGCTTGAAAAGACGAAACGCCAGGCTTCGAATGAATCGTAACCCCTTTTTCTCCGTTCGGCATATCCCCATACTGTGCCCATTCGCACTTCAATTCGGGCCGTCTCGCGATGACCTCGCCGCCTGCCGTCCCCGAAGGCCAGCCATTCTCATCATACAGCCAGAATTCCATTCCGATCCGCTTAGCATAAAGAATCAGCTCTGATACGATGTCAAGATAGGCTGTGCTCATATATTGCGGCTCATTCGGATAATAGCGCGGATGAAAAACCACTCCGTCTAAGCCGGCTGTTTTCAATTCATCCAGCTGCTGCTGCAGTGCGGCCAAATCCAATGCATCATTAATAGACCAAAAGCTCGAAAATTTCAGAGGCTTAAGCATTCTTATCCTCTTTTCCAGCCAGAACGCGAATTAAAGCAACGCCAAAGCCTTCATTATTCGACTTACTTACCGCTCGAACAGCTATGAGACAATCTTCCTCCACCATTGGCGCTGTAAATACTCCTTCATTTGTTATGTGACCGCTTAGCTCGGATTCCCCTGCAATACTCCACACTACTCCGTCATTGTTGTCTATGACGCGCGCGCTAAGCTGCAAGGATTGCCCAGCGGCAATCTCGCTCGAAACAGGATGGATTTCAACCTGTGTCTGAGCAGGCAGCGTCGTTATGATTACGAATTGATACTCACCATCGATATGCAGCTTCAGCGAATCATCGGCATGAATTGTTTCCTCTGAAGGAGGGATAATCGCATTGCCTTCCAATCTAATTTCTGATTTATACACATGCTTCGACCATATATTCGAATTGGATGCCCCTAAGCCTTCAAGATGAAGCTCTTTAGCCTCTCCTTCCTTGCATTCAAGCAGTATTGTCATATGGCCTGAGTCTGTGGTGAATGCCGCTGCCCGCACTTCGCTTGTATCCGCTTCAGCAACTATGACCGAGCTATGGGAAGGAATATATCGGGTCAACAGGCTGGTCGCATAATAGCTCTTTTTAGGCTTTAGCTCCAGTGCTGGACAATCCCAGAGCGTATATCCCCCGTTCGTGTTTATTTGCTCATCGGGATTTTCACACCATACCCCGTTCAACTGCCATACCAATGCGGAATGAATTCCTTCGTTCGCCGCTTTGATCACATAGTTGGCAAAGCCTGCGCCCCAGCTGCTCTCATCGTCCCCCTCCCAGCCGAATTCAGTCACACTGACAGGCTTCGGAGCTACATAGTCCCGCCTTAGCGCGATCTGTTCGCCAAAGCCCTCATATGAACCTCCGTAAATATGGAAGGTATATTCATCAATCGCTTCATCGGCGTGATCTTTCATGTAATGCGTCCAGCTGCCGCTCGCATCCACTTCCTCCGGTCCCCATATCTTTACCCAAGATCTTCTGCCGTCAGCCTTCAGCCTTTCATGCACTCGTTTCAGCATGTCTGCGTAATAAGCCTTCTGGTCGCCAGGCGCATCGAAATCCCAATGACCATTAGGCTCATTATAAAAGGATAAGTACTTCACATTCCCGTACCCGCGGTTAATGATTAGCTCATGCAGAAGAGCGGAGCATGAAGCGGCATAGGCATCCAAGTCATGCGGTGCGCTGATGCGGCCTTCTGTACCCGGTATACTGAACCAGGACTGTACTTCTCTGCCCACCTTCCAGCCAAAATTGAGTTCGACCTCGGTGCCCGCCTCCTGCAGCACGCTCATATACGAATAGAAGGCCAGCATTTCTGGACTATCCCAAACATACCTGCCTTTCACAGGCTCCATCCAATCGATTTGAAACCATACCCTCGCAACTCTAGGCTTCATCGTAATGATTCGCTTTTTATCCATTTCCCAATGGGCTTCCGTATACCCCTTCATCCGATTATTCTTCATTAGATTAACGGGGATAATATTCACGCCTACCCCAAGAAAATCAGGATAAAGCACCTTGTCTGGATGAATTTTAATTGTCATTGTCATAATTCCTTCTCCTCATTTCATTATAGGAAGTTATTCTTTCTATCTTAAAATCATATAGGCAGGCCATATAATTTGGGTTGAACGATCTAATGAATGAGTTGAATTTTGCTGCATTGAATGGGAGGGTACTTGAATAATTTACAGATGTGTCGTTTTGTTAGAACACTATCGCTCAGCCTGCCTGCCCGTGGTTATTGTCTTCTAGCGGAAATCTCTGCCTTTAATCCTAACCGAATCTGGTATTTAAGGTTGTAGAGGAAATTCCTACCATTATAATTCGAGTAATTTGGCTCCTTCATTGCAATTACAGAAAATAGGGGAAGGTTTTCCTCTTAAACAGTCATTCCATTCATCTCTTACATTTTTAAAGGCAGCTTTAACCGTTAGTCATATCCATGCTAAGTAAAACCACATCATTTGTTCTAGGAGAGTCGATTTTCTTACTGTCTATATGAGAAAAAGCAAGAGACTCGAAAGTCTCTTGCCTTTTCTCCAGATATACTAGGTTTAGCTCATCAGTATTGAATCGTCACCGCATCAATAAAGGCTGTATTATCGCCAGTCGCACTCGTTCCAACAAACTTAATTGTGTGGCTTCCTGCAGTTGCGGTAAAACTGTCCGTCGTATAAGTCGCAAAGCTTCCCGAAGCAGGCGTATAGGAGCCGATCAATGTTTGGTCATAAAACACATCAAAGGACTGGGTCCCTCCAGAGTTCGTACGTTTCGCCGCTTGAAACTGCAGAGTATAGGTACCCGCTTCGAAGTCAACTACTTGGCTGACCTCTCCATGATCGCCATTCACACTTTGCAAGAATGCCGTTTGCGAGCCTTCCGGCACCGTAGTTGTTCCGAATGCTCCTCCATTCTTTTGAACGCCTGCTCGCCCGTTGAAGGACCAGCCATTCGTCATCGGACCCTTTAAATAGTTTGCGACGCTTGGCGTTTCAAATCCCTCGTTGACGAGCGCGGCCGACGGTGATGGATTCTGCGGCGCAGCCTCTTGGATCGTCACATCATCAATGAAGGATATATTATCACCTGTCGTACTGGTCCCGACAAACTTGATTGTGTGACTGCCTGCAGAGGCTGTGAAGCTATTCGTCGTATAAGCGGTGAAGCTGCCAGTGGACGTTGTGTATGAGCCGATCAAGGTCTGGTCAAAAAATACGTCAAAGGACTGTGTCCCGCCTGAATTTGTTCGATTAGCCGCCTGAAAGCTTAGCGTATAAGTACCGGCAGCAAAAGTAACATCTTGGCTGATTTCCCCATGGCTGCCGTTCACGCTTTGCAAGAATGCCGTTTGTACGCCTTCCGGTGCAGTGGCAGCGCCGAATATACCGCCGTTCTTTTGAACACCAGCACGTGAATTGAATGTCCAGCCGTTCGTCATCGGGCCTTTCAAATAATTTGCGACGCTTGGCGTTTCAAATCCCGCGTTAGTCATTGCAGTAGCCGGAGGGCCTGTCGGCACTGCCGTTTGAATCTTGATGCTATCGATGAAGGCTGTCGATTCTGATGATGTAGCATTGCCAACAAATTTAATCGTATGGTAGCCCGCCGTCACCGTAAAGCTGTCAGTCGTATGCGAGGTGTAGCTGGATGAGGAAGGCTGAAAGGATCCAATCTTCGTATTGTCTACATATACGTCGAATGGCAGCTTCCCTCCATAGCCGGCTCGTTCCGCCATGAGGAAGCTTAGGCTGTAGGTGCCGGCTTTAAAGTTCAACGACTGGCTAATTTCTCCGTTAATGCCGTCCCTGCTGATCATGAACGCTGTCTGGACGCCTTCCGGTGCAGTCGCAGAGCCTAAAGCACTTCCGTTCCTTTGAACACCGGAGCGAACATTAAATTTCCATCCATTCGTGATTGGCCCTGTCAAATAGGTTGCTGTACCCGGCTTCTCAAAGCCTGCATTATAAATCGTTACGACAGGCGCTTCATTCGGTATGTTGAAGCTGTAGTAGCATCGCTTTGGCTGACCATTATTCGGATCTCCAAAAACACTGGTATTGCATGCAGTGCCATTGGTGAGTGTTTCGTAGTGGAATAAACCATCGGATCCAAAGGCTACACTCGCTGTCCCGTTAAAGCTGCAATCAAACCCATTCTCATAGGCGCAAAATTGGTAGCCGTCAGGACCGCTGCTCGCATCTGCTATTCGGTACAGGTTGTAGGCTTCTGCAGAATTAGTCATCCCTGACTTAAATGCGACAGCCTTTAGTTTGGTCATCCCTGGATTCAAGAAGATGGGACCTGTGTACAATGTTGAAGCCGCGGTTGGGGTGCTGCCATTCGTTGTATACCTAATCACGGCGCCAGGAGTCGATGTCGTGATCGTTACCGCTTCGGCAGAAGGATATTTACCGTAAGCTAAGCTGAATGTCGGGATATCGGCTTTGCCTGCCGCAGCAGCGGGTCTGACTTTAACAAAGGCGATTCCATAGCTTGTGGGATCGTTCACGCTCACCGCTTTGATAGCGACTAGCTTCTCTGCGGTAACCGGAGGCGCGGTATAAAGTCCTCCGCTCGTAATGGAGCCGTTTCCGCTGCCTACTACGCTCCAAGTAACGCCTCCTGTGTTGTCTATCACATTCGCGCTAAGCTGCTTGGTTTGTCCGCCTGTAATTGTAGATTCTAGTGGAGTTAGCTCGATCTGAGTTTCGGGTTGGAGTGTCGTATAGATAATGACTTGATAATCGGAGTCGATTGAATTATCGGTGAAAGAAGTGTTTGCGGCAAAGCTTGCGCTTGCCTCCGGAATCAACGCATTACCTTCTAGAGACACATCACTCTTATAGACATGCTTGCGGAAGGTCTTGCCTACATTTACGCCATTAAAATTGAAGGTTACATTTTTACTAGACCCTTCTTTAGCTTCTAGAACAATCGTGTAATCGCCTCCGCTGGTCTTAAATACTGCCGCTCGCATATCTGGCGAACTGGTCTGAACAGAAACGACCGAGCTATGTGCAGGAATGTAACGCGTTAAGAGGCTTGTTTCATAGTATCGTTTGTAGGGCTTCGTCCCGACTACTAAGGAATCCCACAATGCGTAATTACCGTTCGTATCCGAGCCCACATACGGGTCTGGAAGCCAAACGCCATTTAATTGCCAGACTAGCGCCGCGCTTATCCCCTCATTCGCAGCTTTAATAACCGAATTGGCGATTCCGCCGTCCCAGCCTGACATGTCATCTTGCGCGAATCCAAATTCTGTCATCATAACAGGCTTAGATCCCGCATGATTAGTCCGGTCTGCGATTGAAGTGCTTAAGCCATCGTATGTCTGGCTGTATACATGGAAGCTATAAGCATCGAAATAAGCATCAGCATTGCTGGACATATACTCTGTCCAAGATGCAACCGTCTCTTCCGGCCCCCAAATGTCTACGAGCTGCCTTAATCCGTCGGCCGTCAATCTATCGCTCACTTTCTGCACCATAGTGGCGTAATACGCACGCTGGTCACCAGTTGATTCAAAGTCCCAGTTCCCGTTAGGTTCATTGTAGAATGTCAAATATTTAATATTCGTGTAGCCTCTATTGTTGATCAATTCATCCAAAGCAGCGGATGCGGAAGCAGCGAAGGCGTCCAGATCTGCAGGAGCGCTTATTTTAGGATCTACCCCAGGAATGCTGAACCAGCTTTGTTGGTCCTCGCCTACCTTCCAGCCAAAGTTAAACTCAACATCCGTTCCCGCCGCTTGAAGGACATCTAAATAATCGTAAAAGTTAAGCATTTTGGGACTGTTCCAAGTATAGTTGCCTTTTGTAGGCTCCATCCAATCGAGCTGAAACCACACTCTTGCCACTTTGGGCTGAAGCGCAAGTATCCGCTTTTTGTCCATCTCCCAATGTGCTTCTTGATAGCCGTATTGTGTCGTACCTTCCATGAAGCTAACGGGAATAATGTTTACTCCCACCCCTAGAAAGTCGTCTTGCAAAATAGTGTTCGGCTCAATGCTGACGGTATGTGCGACTGGGTTAGCTTGAAGCTTCGCAGTTGGCAGCAAAAGCGTCAGTACAAGCACCACTGCTGCAACTCCCAGCAAGCTGAGGACACTTTTTCTCATCGTGTTATTCATCATGATTACTCCTTTCAAATTTGTACTCGTTCATGCGATTAAGCCTTTATACTGCGCAAGCTAATCTACGATGCTTCTTTACGCCACCTCCCTGTGAAACCGTTTACAACAATGAGCGTTCACAGTTCTTTGTTAATAGCTGTACATAACACGAAAACCGTGAACTCGAATTCAGTTTAATGAAAAGGAATTTGATGGAAAATGAACGATATGAGGATTCTGTTGAGAATTCTACTGTTTCTTGATTGGAGGTTGAAAAATTATGAGATGATGTTGAAAGACTTGTCCAATTAGACATTTCTTTGGTCATATGTTGAAATGTAATTATCGTTCAAAATAACAGGAGATGTATACATGGATCTATTCATCAAAAAAGCGATTGCGAGACCAAGCCTTAGACAAAATATTTTAAATAAAGGAACGATGTTCCTTTACTGCGATTATGCCGGCTTTGCTTCCCGCAATGTTTACGGGGCAGCCTGTTGCACGGTATATAATCGAACAGTAAACGTAACAGCCATTAAACTTCCAGTCGAACATGATCTAGGTTCCTCTTACGGCGAAATGATGGCGATTGTACATAGTTTGGATACACTGGCGGCGGCATTGGCAGAACATGAACTGAAGCCAAAAAAAGCTGTCATATTTACCGATTGCAGCCGCATATCACGTCTATTAGTTCAAGACCGCTTTTCGAGCATTCATGATGAGCAAGGAAGAGATGAGTTGTTGGCCGCTCTAGCGAATCTGAAGCGTCGGTTTCCCGATATTGACGTTCAAATCAAGTACATCAGCAATCATAAGAAAGACAACAGCTTGCATAAGCTGGCTCATCATGCGGCAAGAAAAGCCGCATTATCATGACTTATTCAGTTCGCTCCGGTTCAAAGTTTCGATTTAGTTCCGAGCTTCTGCTTGGTTCTAACCGTCTGTTGGATTCCGAGCTTCAGCTTGTTCTAACCGTCTTTGGATTCCGAGCTTCAGCTTGGATGGCTAGCGGTAAAAACTACCTTTAAAAATGTCGGGAATGAATGCAATGATCGTCTAAGAGGAAAAACTTCTCTTAAATTCACCAATTGCAGCTGAACAGCCTTAGGACTCCGTTTTTAACGGTAGGGAATTCCCTAAAACCCTCGTAAGCACAATATGCGCTTCCTATAAGGGTAGAGATTACCGTTAGAGGCCCGTAGCAGCCATAGAATATTCCCAAACCAACTCAATATTAGCATGGAATACGGATATGCTTGGAATTGATGTCAGTAAGGTAGAGCTGAAGCATTCGAGGTATCGCTATTAGGTGACGCTTCGGGACGGTATAAGTTGAGTCAACGGGCAGAGAGACGAGATCCTCATGCTGAATCTGTGCAAAGTATGCGGCCATTAATAAAAAAGCCGATGAGACGGCTGCTTTTTTAGCAACTATCTCATCGGCTTTGTGTTATTTTCGGAAAGTAAAGAACAGGTAGATGCCGGCAGCAGCGAGTACAAAGATTCCTCCGATTAGAAGAAGCCAAGGCATATCAGCTTTGCCGGTCTCCTTGCTGCTATTCGCGCTCCAATCATACACCGTTTCATTGCCGCTTTCGTCTGTAACGACGATGTGTACAGTGGAAGCTTTCGTCTCCAGCTGAAAATAACCAGATTCATCCATAAGAACGGATTCCTTATTAATAAGCAGCGCCACGCCAGGCTCTGTCCATCCGCTGACCAAATTGCTCAATACGCTAGTATGATTAGGAAGCGGGCCGATCATTTCGAGCCTAGGCGCAGTGTGGTCAACCGTCCATATTCTTCCGTCCGTGAAATAGTTTCCGAATTCATCATATAGATACAACTCGTAAGTGTGCTCCCCTTCGCTAAGCGGAAGCTGGAGAGTCCAAGCATCGGATGAAGGAACCAGCTCTTGCTCCCATATTTTGTTCCCATCCGCAATTAATGAAAGAGTAACGGGCTCGGTGACAAGAACGGAAAGCTCTCCGTATTCCGCATTAGTAACGCCATCCTCCATCGACCATTTGACCATATCACTAGGCCACTCTCTAGCTTGAATTTCTATCTGCTGTTCACTTATGGTTACAGGACCCGGCAAGCCTTTAGCAGATTTCCACCGAACGGCTAACTGATACGTACCGTTCTGTTCAATTGGAACAAAGAGCGAGTAACGATGATCGTAATTAGGATCGTTCTCTTCCACAGACCCATCAGTTGGCGCATCCACTTTTGTTAGTTCTGACATTTCATAGCTCCTCCAATTATAGACGGTTGGAGCACTCGGATCGATGATCGCAATCTCAACCCCTTGCAGATCGCTGTTCGGCAACTGCAGCTCCGCATACACATCCGAGGCGGCTGCGGCCAGATCGACAATCTTAATCGGTTCACCGCTATTGCCGCGCTTCACCTGTAACGTTACGGATGGATCAAGCTCGATGAGATCCGCTGTATTATTATCGTAGTTAGCAAAGAGCTTGTACGTGCCGTCGACCAATTCATCCGGAATATTTACACTGCTGCTCCCTTGTGAAATGACAGCTGTACCGATTTCGATTCGTTCTCCTCCGGTGGAAGGCTGAAGATAGAACGATATAGAGTTGCCGCGAATAGGCTCCCCTTTATAGCTCCAGGCAGTCTCCAAAGTGAAAGATGGCTGTTGAATAACGATAGTTTGCGCTTGCGGCTTGTTCCATGTCAGCATAACGTGCTCAAAGCTATTTTGGTTCCGAATTTGATATGACGCATCCGCAGGTCCATCTATAATAACTTGATAGGTGCCAGCGGGCATACTTTCAGCAGCCCAGTGACGCATATTCTCGAAAGAATAATAAAATAGAATGTCTTCGTCCGTTTCTGCTGCGTGAGACCATGAAGTCCCATCAGGGGTGACGATATCAACCTCAAATTCAGTGCTATCGCTTTCTACTATTATTTGTCCCCATTCTTGATCCTCCGAGATCGTGATGGAACGTTGTTGCTTTTCGGCATGCGCCTGAACAGGAAAAAAGGAGCAGCACAGAACAATACAAATAATAGCGAGCAAATGGCTGCGTGTCTTGGTGTTATACACTTGCATGATTCATTATCTCCTCTTTTCATGCGTGGAAATCGAGTACTTCTGTAAATAATGAGCAACTTGAACTTCAGAAGACGAAGCTCCCAGATCTAGCTGAGTACCCGAATTTTGCTGCAGCTGATCGATAAAGCTCGCGAAGGTCGCATCCTTGAACCATCCGGCAGGAATCGTTATGCAGCTTCGATGCATAACTTTCGTTTTTGTATAGATCCAAAGCTGATACACCTGCTTATCCTGATACTTCTCCGGCACAATTTCTCCATTTACTTCCCTTGCCCTTTGATTGATCATGGCAGGAAGCCTTAGTGTTCTAGTGTTTTTGCGCAAAGTGCTTATTGCCATACCATGAATATATTGCAGCTTGATCTGATGTGAGACGCTCCCGTCCGGTCTAAAGAAGTGACAGATAAGTTCTTTCCCATTTAAGCTGATATAAGGAATTGGTCGATTAGACGGCGAAGCGAACTCGTATTGCTTCACTAGAGATGCATACTCACGACTGTTACTGCGCTGATATTTGTAAATAAATAAAGGGAAGGAGACCACAATCCCTGCAAACCATAACCAGTGCATATGAATGATCGATCCAATCGCACAAAAGATAAACAACAATAATGGCAGCCAGAACCACCCTTTACCTTCGTTTGTTTTCGCTTGTTGATCGCTCGGAATGGCGACAAAGCTGTAAGCGCGGGCGAAATGCCACTCCGATGCATTACAAGAATAGGTTTGCTCCGTCATCGTTGATCTCCCTCTCTTTTATCTCACAATATTCAGCTTGTTGCCGATCCGTTGAATGACAATTTGCTTGCCTTTCTTTTCCTTACGCAGCTCAGCATAGCTGTATTCGAACTTGCCTGGCACGTAGACAACGGTGATCGTATGCGGATTAAATCCTACCGCATCAATCATCGTTTGGAACTTAATGGAAACATGATCCCGGAAAGCTCTATCCTTAAACACGATATTTCCGGAGGAGTCCATCTTATACAACATCTTTGTCATCGCCGTCTTGACCCCTAGTTCATTTTTATTAACAAACGTAGAGACATCGGCAACTTTAAAGCCGAGCATTTCGGCTGTAACTTTACCGTTCAAGCCCCAATTCGTAGTCCCGATCTCGGTAAAGCCGATCGTACCATCTATACATAAGATACACATCGCCGCATCAAAATTAAATATATCCTTCACAATCGGGATGTCCGAAACCGATTCTGCAAATTTAGTGTAGGCTGTATCTAAAACCGTATCAACCCCCAATGTCATTGAGCCTGCATTTTTGGCGGACCAGTCCGCCAAGAAACCAAACTTATAAAGACCGAGTCCCGAGGAGCCTAATGGCACGGATCGATTGCTCGCCAGCTCGGCACCGATTCGATCTAGACCATTGCTGAAGTGTATACCAACCTCCAGTGTGACCCGGCTTGAGTTCTCTTTGGAGGTTTTCATGCTGAAGAGCTCCATCCCCGTCACTTGTGCATTCAGTATGAGACGCTTGTCTGAATGCGGGTACGTAAACTTGAGTGTCACACCATCAAATGCAAGACCCTGCAAAAAGAGACTTATTCCTGCTGCTCCTGACAGCGTATAACCGCTCTTCGTATAATCAATCGCTGCAGAGGCATCGGAAGGCAAGAACTTGATCGGCTTACCTTTAATTTTAATTTTGTCAATGTTTCCATTTAGCATATACAGCTTGTAGAAATTAGTCATGCCGCCGCGCACATTAAAGGTTCCATCATCCGTTCTCATATCTGCTGTATAGCTCATCACACGCGCGAGCTTCAGTTCAATGCCAAAGCGATCCAAGCCTGGAAGCGCAGAAACAGCCAAAGCGTAATCGTTTTGTGCTTGAATGGAAAACTTCTTACCGAAATCGGATGCGTCCATTGTCATCGTCATTTCATTATTAAAAATGCGCTGAGTCGTATTGTTCATATTGATATTAACGCCTTTAAAGGTAAGTGCCTCATCATTGCGAAGCATCATCGAATCACCTTTAGGATATATGAAATGATCAATAGACACATCGCCGACCAGCTTCACACTGCCCTTGGATGATTCGATAAAATCACCATACAACGTAGCGTAGCCAAAGGCATAGCTTTGCTGCGCCGCTGAGTTAGAGAACGTCAACGACAACGTTTCTTCTTTTCGATCCTTAGTTACCAGCTTCAAGCTATGCGTTCCGATTCGCTGTTGATTCGAAACGGAGACCGTTATTGTCTGATCGTTGACACGTTTGAAATCCAGTTGTTTTCCGCCAAATTGGATGCTCGCAACCTCATTCAGCTTCGTGCCCTGAATCGTAATTTTAGTCGATCCTGAATTGGATACAACTATACGGCGCGGCGAATAGCTAGTGACCGAGAACGTGTCTGTTTTTATAGTTGGATTTCCGACATTAAAGCCGTCTTCTCCACTATCTTCTCCAGGGAAATATACCGGATTAGGATCGATAATCGAATATTTTTTTGAATCTGCATACTCCCCTTGCTCCAACAGCACGGTATGGGTGCCATAATCGGATGGATCAATAGAATAGCGAATTTGATACGTTCTGCTCAACGTTTCTCTAATCGTGTCAAAGCTGCGGCTTAGTGATTCAAAGTCAGTTGCACCGATATACTGACCGCCTGTTCCTTCAGCTACATCGCGCAGCGTTTGGTATCCCGCATCAAAGCCGACAGCATAGATTGTAATTCCCGCGGCATTGGCGCGCTGTATGATTTGCTGACGCACAGCAGCTTCGGAAAAGTTAGGATCC